>Ga0129309_1000014_pt1 | contig 215800 bp, 202 predicted proteins | sample L1105metagenome_FD_94439 | JGI IMG/M metagenome (GOLD analysis project Ga0129309, IMG submission 94439) | Ring-tailed lemur group fecal microbial communities from Wisconsin, USA - L1105 metagenome | ecosystem: Host-associated > Mammals > Digestive system > Large intestine > Fecal | place: USA...
CGGGCCCATAGCATGCATCAGCAGGAAGTTAGCAGGATTGCATTTCTGACCAACTTTTTGAGATACACGAGCAGCCATAGGAACTGCGGATACACCGGCAGAACCAATCAACGGGTTGGTTTGACCGCCGTCCAGTTTGCACATTAAAGTACCAAACAAAGCGCCTGCAGCAGTACCAGCGATGAATGCAACCAAGCCTAAGCAGATAATCAGCAAGGTTTGATAGTTCAGGAAGGAATCTGCGGACATGGTGCAGCCGGTACCGGTTGCCAACATGATGGTTACGATGTTCATCAAAGCGTTTTGTGCGGTGTCGCTCAAACGATCCAAGCAGCCTGCTTCTTTGAACAGGTTACCAAGCATCAGCATACCAATCAATGCGGTTACGGAAGGCAGCAGCAGGGAAATAACGATGGTGCACATGATCGGGAATACAACCTTCTCGAACTTAGAAACAGGACGCAATTGTTTCATAACGATCTTGCGGTCATGTTCAGTGGTGCAGAGCATCATGATAGGAGGCTGAATCAAAGGAACCAAGGACATGTAGGAGTATGCAGCAACGGCAATAGCACCTAACAGTTGGGGAGCCATCTTAGCAGCCAGGTAAATGGAGGTCGGGCCGTCAGCACCACCGATGATACCGATAGCAGCAGCCTCTTGTACGTTAAAGCCTAAGAGCATAGCGCCCAGCAAAGCGATAAATACGCCAGCCTGAGCAGCAGCGCCTAACAGCAGGGTTTTAGGGTTAGCAATCAACGGACCGAAGTCGGTCATTGCGCCTACGCCCATGAAAATCAACGGCGGGAATACTTCGTGGTGAATGCCGTAAGCGATTACGGACATAACGCCGGGTTCTTCAAAGCCGTTTTTAGGAATATTAGCCAAAATACAACCAAATGCGATTGGGGACAGCAGCAAAGGCTCAAAGCCTTTAACAATAGCCATATAAAGCAGAACCAGACCAACACAGATCATGATTACATGACCGCCGGTCAAAGCGGAGAAGCCGGAATCTGCCCATACAGATTGCAAAGCAACAATAAATGCTTCCATGAAAAATTTTCCTCCTTATTGCCCATAACGGGATATGTGATTATAAGTGCGATTGCCAAAAGGCAATATTTGCTCCGTTAAATAAAATCTGATACATTATCTGCCATTGTTTCCCAGTCTCCCCTAGCCTGCGGAAACCTGGCTGTGAGGCCTGCGTGGCAGCCTAACGTACAATTTTCTTTAACGAAACAGCTTAAAGCAGAAGCCTGCTTCTAAACCTAAACGACAGACTTATTTTGCCTTAGTAGGATCTACCAGCTGAATCATGTTCATTAAAACGCCTAAAGCAATCAAAACGCCAAAAACAATAGTCATATTAATGACAGCAATCAGCCACGGATTAGTTGTTACAGGACCCATAAATTCACCTCTTTCTGCGAAATTCAAGGGGATTATACCGTGTAAGATACACTGATTATCTTACTTTAATAAGTATAAATTTAAATTTTTTTATCTTCCGTTGCGCAAGTCACACTTTTGTCGCTGTCTATGCTTACATTAGTTACAAAACCTATTTACCTAAATTATTTTATAATTACTATATTTTCTTAATATAAATGCGTGACCTCAGCAACAGAAATATACAAATTCTTTGCTACAATAAGTACTGCAAAGCAACCATTTAATATCCTTCCAATCTTTAATTTGCGACTAGAAAGATTTGGGAGAAAAGCCAAGGCTGCTGCGAACAACCTTGGACGTAAAAAATAACCAGATGCGAACTGGTTATTTTTTATGCCTATTTTTAAATTTGAGACATAGCAAAAACCTCCATATTCAGCCATGTACCGACCGCCAAAAGTTAGATTTTAGTTCTAACTTTTCAAAGTCACCTTAAGGCTGAATATGGAGGCTTTTTAGATTATTTTAGTAAAGCTAAGTTAAATTTTATTTAGCAACAGGGCCAATCATAGCCAGCATGGTACCGGCAGCAACTGCAGTACCAATAACGCCTGCAACGTTAGGACCCATAGCGTGCATCAGCAGGAAATTGGCAGGATTAGCTTTTTGACCAACAATTTGGGAAACACGAGCTGCCATAGGCACTGCGGATACACCGGCAGAACCAATCAACGGGTTGGTTTGGCCGCCGTCCAGTTTGCACATTAAAGTACCAAACAGTGCTCCTGCAGCAGTACCGCCAATAAAAGCAACCAAGCCCAAGCAGATAATCAGCAGGGTTTGATAGTTCAGGAAGGACTCTGCGGACATGGTAGCACCAGTACCGGTTGCCAGCATGATGGTTACAATGTTCATCAAAGCATTTTGTGCGGTATCGCTTAAGCGGTCCAAGCAGCCGGCTTCTTTAAACAGGTTACCAAGCATCAGCATACCAATCAATGCGGTTACGGAAGGCAGCAGCAAAGAAATTATAATAGTAGTCATAATCGGAAAAACAATTTTTTCAAACTTAGAAACAGGACGCAGCTGTTTCATAACAATCTTACGATCTGCTTCTGTAGTAAACAGCTTCATAATAGGCGGCTGAATCAGCGGTACTAAAGACATATAGGAGTATGCAGCAACGGCAATAGCACCTAACAGCTGAGGAGCCATTTTAGCAGCCAAATAAATAGAGGTCGGGCCGTCAGCACCACCGATGATACCGATAGCAGCAGCCTCTTGTACGGAGAAGCCTAAGAGCATTGCACCCAGCAAAGCTACAAATACACCAGCCTGAGCAGCAGCACCTAAAAGTAGTGTTTTGGGGTTAGCAATCAACGGACCAAAGTCGGTCATTGCGCCTACTCCCATAAAAATCAACGGCGGAAATACTTCGTGGTGAATGCCGTATGCGATTACGGACATAACGCCGGGTTCTTCAAAGCCATTTTTAGGAATGTTAGCCAAAATACAACCAAAAGCGATTGGGGACAGCAGCAAAGGCTCAAAGCCTTTAACAATAGCCATATAAAGCAGAACCAGACCTACTGCAATCATAATTACATGACCGCCAGTCAAAGCTTGGAAGCCGGAATCTGCCCATACAGAAGTCAGAGCAACAATAAATGCCTCAAACATAAAAAATTTTCCTCCTTAAGTTTTAGAGATTTTAATGATTTTTAGTGGGATCTACTACTTGAATCAAACTCATCAACATGCCCAAAGCGATCAAAACGCCGAAAACAATAACCATATTGATTACAGAAATCAGCCACGGACTAGCGGTCACCGTACCCATAAACATCACCTCCAACAAGAATTGTTCCGTTCCAAATGAACAGTATAATAACGGACAAGCTGACTTGTCGTTTTTTATTATAAAAGGGAGGCTTATACCCAACTGTTGCCACAGTCACCTTTTATCTTTCACAAATTCTTTGTCTATTTACTAAATATCTGTAATATATTTCTTATGTTTTTTTACTTAATTAAGCCATAAAATAAGTTGTAAATCCTTTAAAAATGCAATTCCAGACATAAAAAAGCTCCGCCTAATTTCGTTTCAGAAACTAAGCGGAGCTAATTTTTTAGGGTTCAAACCACAAACAACAATTTTTACAGTTGATCAATCATGTGATCCTCGTTCTTTTTCTTGCGGCTGAAGAGTTTTTCTACAACTACAAAGAGTACAGGAATCAAGAAAATACCAAACATCGTAGCAATGGTCATGCCGCCTACTACGGCGTTACCCATGGATACACGGGCGCCGGCGCCCGGGCCGGTAGCGATAGCCAAAGGCAGACAGCCAAGAATAAACGCGAAGGAGGTCATCAGAATAGGACGCAGACGCAGATGAGCAGCTTCGATAGCGGCAGTTACAACATCCATGCCGTTTTCTTCCATATTCATCTTAGCATATTCTACAATCAAAATCGCGTTCTTCGCTGCCAAACCAATCAGGGTAATCATACCAATCTGCATATATACGTCATTGTTTTGACCGCGCAGATATTGTGACAGGAAGCAGCCGAAAATTGCGGACGGTACGGACAGCAGTACGGCCAGCGGAATGGTCCAGCTTTCGTACAAAGCAGCCAAGCACAGGAATACAAACACCATAGAAATAATATAAATCTGAGTGGAGCGACTGCCGGCCTCACGTTCATCACGGCTTTGGTCTACCCATTCATAAGTGTAGGAGCTTGGAAGAGTTTCTTTAGCAACCTCTTCTAGAGCAGTCATCGCAGCGCCGGTAGAATAACCATCAGCTGGGTCGCCGGAAATTTTAATCGCACGCGCGCCGTTAAAGCGGGTCATTACCAAGGAGCTGTTCTTTTCCAAAGGAGTTACAAGCGTATTCAGCGGAACCATCTCACCGGTATTGCTGCGCACAAAGAAATAACGCATATCGTTAACGCTGGTACGGTATTTAGCATCTGCCTGCATAACAACTTTCCAAGTACGGCCGAAATTGTTGATATCGTTGATTTCACTGCCGCCTAAGAAGGTCTGCAAAGCAGAATATACGCTGGAAACAGGAACATTTAAGGACTCTGCTTTTTCACGGTCCACATCAAAATTATACACCGGAGTATTGGTATTCAACGTGGTATAAATCATACCAATTTCCGGACGCTGACGCGCTTTAGCCAAAAATTCGTTAGCGCGCTGACCCATGGTTTCAACGTCCTCGCCGCCTAAGTTCATCAAATACAGGCTCAAGGTACCGGTATTGGAGGCACCAGGCAGAGACGGCGGCTGGAACGCCATAACCGTAGCGTCAGGATATTGAGCGCCCAAACCAAAAACCATAGGAATAACCTGTTGGGTAGTGGTAGTACGGTTGCTGTAATCATCCATAACTACTACCATCAGCGCAGAATTTGCCTTTTGAGCATTGGACAAAATATCTACGCCGGAAACGGACATAACATTTTTTACGCCCGGCAGCTTGCGGGCCTTAGCAGAAATATCTTCGATAATCTGCAAGGTACGGTTGCTGGAAGCAGCTTCCGGCAGATTAACTGATACGGCGCTCATGCCTTGGTCCTCGTTAGGAACAAATCCCGTCGGAGTATGCTTAGCAATAACGCCGGTCATAATTACGACTACAACCAAGCAGGTTAATACCAGCTTAGATTTGCGGATACACCATTCAACATTTTTAACATACTTGCCCAAAATTCTTTCAAACCAACGATTGAAAGCAGCAACTGCCTTGCCGATGATTCCCTTAGGAGCTTCTTCAGCGCCCTTCTTGACCAAAATCAAAGAGCACAGCGCCGGAGTCAGAGACAGCGCAACAATCGCAGACAGCATCATAGAAACGGAAACCGTAATAGCAAACTGCTTGTACAACTCGCCTACGGTACCGCCGGTAAACGCAACGGGAATAAATACGGCGGACAAAACGAAAGCGATAGCCACAACCGGGCCGGAAACTTCGTTCATAGCGCGGTAGGTAGCCTCTTTAGGAGCCATGCCATTTTCCTGAATATGATGCTCAACCGCCTCAACTACAACGATAGCGTCGTCGACTACCAAGCCGATAGCCAAAATCATCGCAAAAGCGGTCAGCGTATTGATGGTAAAGCCCAGCACTACGAAAGAAGCAAAGGTACCAACCAAGGATACCGGTACAGCCAGCAGCGGAATTAAGGTTGCACGCCAGCTGCCTAAGAACATGAATACTACAAAAATAACCAGCACCAGCGCTTCGACGAAGGTATGTGCTACTTTTTCCAAGGATTCAGTAATAAACTGCGTATTATCCTGAATAACAATCAGCTTCATATCTTCCGGGAAACGAGTTTCTGCTTCCTTTAAAACCTCTTTAATCTTGCCGACGGTTTCAATAGCGTTAGCATCAGAAGTTAAGGATACAGGGAATACAACGGACTCACCGCCATTCAAACGGCTGGTAACCATATCGTTACGGGGTCCTTCTTTAATAGTAGCAATATCACGCAGCTTCAAATTATCGCCGTTTTTAGTGCGTACAATAACGTTGCCAAACTCTTCCACAGTCTTTAAACGGCCTTGAGCGCTGGCAGAATAGGTACGCTCCTGCATTGCATCCGTAGGACGGTCGCCGATAGAGCCAACAGCCGCCTGAATGTTCTGCGTTTTGATAGCCTTGCTTACATCATCAACAGTAATGCCCAACTGAACCATTTTTTCAGGATTCAGCCATAAACGGATGGAATATTCCGGGCCATATTCACTTACAGTGGATACACCCTTAACACGCTTAACAGCATCAATAAAGTTTGCGTCTGCATAGGTACGCAAAAACATACCGTCATAAGTATTATTAGGAGAATACAAGCCAAAATACATAATGGTTTCAGCAGATTCTTTAGCGGTGGTAATACCGTAAGCAGTAACCTCGCTAGGCATGGAGCTGTTAGCCTGGGATACACGGTTCTGTACCTCTACAGAAGCGATATCGGCGTTTTTCTCCAAATTGAACTGAACATTAAGTTTGTACTGACCATTACTGGTGCTGACGGAGCTCATATCCAGCATATTTTCTACACCGCTGACCTTCTGCTCGATAGCCTGTGCAACGGCTTCTTCAACTACGTCCGCAGAAGCGCCGACGTAGTTTGTTTCAACAGAAATACGCGGTTTAGTGATGTTAGGATATTGAGCGATAGGCAGGCTGATACCGGCCAATGTGCCTAACAGTGTAATCAAAATAGCCAGCACCATAGCAAAGACCGGACGGTCAATAAAAAAACGTGCCATTTAGCCTACCTCCTTATTTATTTTGTTCATTCTTGGCAGCAGTATCAAGCTCTGCTTCTGTCATAGGCTGAGCCTGAACTTCAGCTCCCTGACGTACCTTGCCCGTTCCTTCAACAACTAGAACTTCGTCACCCTGTAACCCGCTTTCAACGATAACCATGCGGTCTACTTTCTGGCCAAGAGTTACTTCTTTCATAGAAACCTTGTTATCACTGCCGATAACATAAACGAATTTTTTATACATCAATTCGACAACAGCACGCTGCGGAATCAGCATAGCGTCACTCTTTTCACCGCCAATGGCTCTGATATGAGCAAACATACCAGGCAGCAGCTTGCGATTAGGGTTTTCAAACAACGCGCGGATAGTCATGGTACCGGTAGCATCGTTAATACCGCGGTTAACCTCAGATACACGACCTGTCAATTCGTAAGTAGACCCGTCGGCTAAAACAGCACGCAGATTATCCAAAGAATTATTGGCATTCAAAAGCTTCAAATACTCTGTTTCTGCTACGCTGAATTTAATGAAAACAGGATTAGTGTCAGAAATCTTAGCCAAAGTTGTCTGGCCTGCCGTTACAAAGTTACCTACTTCTAAAGCAGTTGTATCAATGCGGCCGCTAAAAGGAGCAGTAACGGTTGTTTCATTCATATCCTTTTGCGCGTTTTGCAGCAATGCCTCTTGCGCATTTACGGCAGCCTGAGCCTGATCGCGTATCATCACGGCGTTATCCAAAACCTGTTTGGAAACGGCACTTTGTTCATACAGCTTAGTATACCGTTCTGCATTTAAAGCTGCATCTGCCAAAGCCGCGCGGGCATTAGCAAGTCCAGCCTGCGCATTGAGCAAATTTGCCTGATATGTTCTTGGGTCGATGGTATACAAAGGCTGACCTTCGGTTACCACGTCGCCGCCCTTAAAATATTTGCCGATAATTTGACCGGTTACCTGGGCTTTAAGCTCCATTTCCTGTTGAGCTTCAACAAAACCAGTGTAATCATAAACAAGCGGAGTATCGCGTTTGATTACCTGCATGGTCTTAACCAAAGTTGCCTGCTGTGGAGCCTGCTGTTTTTGCGCGCAGCCAGCCACCGTCAGCATAACTGCAACCGCCAGAGAAGCAGCTAAAGCTTTTTTTCCACGGCAGGAGCGGATAAAACTATACATATAAAAACCTCCTTTATTCTTCTACTCAGAAACCATCACACCATATATGAATAAAATAGACTATGAGCCAGTTTCAGAATAACACTATTATACTGGACGAAAACGAATAACGCAAACCTATTCTCACGTCATTACAGCGCAAATTCTTTTATTTTCGTCAAATTACGCAGTTTTTCACCTTTTACTGACTGGTCAGTCAGTATTTTTAGGCAGCCATTTTTTATCCAACAAAAATTTATGCAGATTGCCTAAAGCAAAGCCTGCAACCTCATCCTTACCACAGATACGCTGCATTAAAAATAAATTATTACCTTCTATATACCATTCGGCAGGCAGCTTCTGCTCCAAAATAATATTGTGATTGTTATTTAAGAGCCTTAAAAGCGGCATTAAATCAGAGTCTTTAGTATTTAAAATTTGCTCTAAGCTGATTTTCTCGCCTGTCTGCGGATTAAAATTAATATGGTGATGCAGAAAATTAGTTTTGCCGCTGATAAGCTGAATAGAAACCAGCTTTTCATCTGCCGTAATTACTTTAAACGCCATGTCTGCCGTTCCCTGATAAAAGGCCGCTAAATATTCCTTGCTTTCTTCTGCCAAAAACCGGTTCAATTTATTTTGCAGCTGAAGATCCTGCGCAGCAAAAATCGGATAAGTTGCTTCGCCCCCCGGCATGACTATTTTTCGCGGTAAAATTACGCCTTTAGAAAGTTCGCATCCATCGTTAACATTGTTGCTTCTAGGAGTCGGCGTAGCGGTCATAAGCGTAATATTGCTGTTTTTCCAGCTATTGTCCGGCTGCAGCTGCCACAGCACACCTACGTCAGCAAGATGGTCTTTGCCCTGCAAAACCTGCTGGGTACATAAAAGTTCCTGCTGTCCGTCGCCATCTAAATCATATGCCGTCACAGAATAGGTGCCGCCGAAATTTATGCGCCCCAAGCCTGTCTCCGCAGGCATATCAGTGATATTTTTCTGTCCGTCCTTTAAGGTAACGTATAGCTTTTCTTCCTTATTATATGCGTCGCTTACCAACCCCATACTTTCTACGGCGCCAAAAATTTCCTGTACCTTTTTTAAATCCGCAAAATCAAGCACTCTATACTCGCTGATGGTCCGCCAATCCCCTTGCGCCACGCTTAGCAAAAGCTGCTGATTATTTTTTACAGCTTGCCCCTTAGCTATTCCTGATTTTTCTTTTTTCCCGTCAGGCTTTATTTGCACAGCCTGTAAAACAGGATTATAACCACCCTTAACCGAAGGCGCATAAGCAGTCATAATTTTTTGCTTGGCGTCTTTCAACATAACCAACAAATCATCTGCATAGCCATTGGTATAACGGTCTCCCCATAACTCTGCCGTGACCTTGCCGCCGGCAAGCTCCAATTCCGTTGACGCCAGCAGCGTATCGGCAGCGCTTACAGGAACGCATAAGGTTATCGCACAGACTGCCAGCGCTAAATTTATCTTCCACGAGTTTTTCACTCCTGCACATCCTTTCATCAATCAAAAGCTATCGCTAAATATTTTTCATATTATCATTATACCATTATTTATAGCAAGAATATACAACATCACATAAAGTTCGCACTTATCTCAAATTTTATTAAAACTTTTTGGCAAACAGCCTCGCTTACGGCAATTTAATGCAGGCAGTCAATTTTTAGACAAAAATACGCAGCAGACATTAAATTCTGCTGCGTAAGAAAAAGCATATTTTTTATTCACATAATTGGAAGTTTTTTAGCAGAAGCCTTTTAGAAAGTAATAGTCAAATCAGCCCAAATACGTTGGTCGTCCTCTTTGCTTTCCAGTTTGTTTTCGGTATCATAGTAAACAACAGTGCCTACCATATTTTTGGCAAAGGTATAATTTGCGCCAACGCCGTAGCCTTTAAAGCCTTCGTTATCAAAGGTATTGGCATCAGTAGTGTGGGCAATATAGGTTTGTCCTCCTTGGTCATAGTAGTTGGCGAACAGGCCCCAGCTGCCGGGAGCGTCAGCTTCTGCGCCCTTATACGCCAACCCGATTACATAGCCGTCGTCATCAAGTTTATTCCAATCTGCATTGATATCCGCTTTTTTATCATGGCTGGCGTCGCCTTTTAAATACATAGCGGATAAGGTTACATCACCCATAGTATAATCGGCACCAACATAGAAAATTTTGTTGTCCAAGCCTTTACCGATTTTATAATCATTTTCATACATATCTTTAAATTGCAAATAGCCTACTTTTGCGTTTACGTCGCCAAAAGCACCGCTGATTTCAGCGCCGGCATATTTGCCATAGGTTCCGTCGCCAACTTCGTTAGCAGCCGTCTCCACTTCAGCATCAGTACCCTTGCCAACAAAGCCGGTAAGTTTTACTTTATCGCCATAGGAAAGCTCTATGCCGTCTGCTTCGGCATCATAGATATTGCCGTCAGCAAAGAAAGCGTCATAGCGGCCTGCCTTAACGGCTACGCCGCCCAGCTTACCTTCTACAAAAGCGCGTTTTAACTTAGCATCCTCATTACCAGAATTATCTTTCAAATCCTGGATATTTTGCAGCATACCGGTATAATTCCAGTCATCATTGATTTGACCGTTAACAAAAATACGGGAACGCAGCTCGTGCTCATAACCATAATCGGTGCTCATATAATGATAACGAACTTCACCGCTTACTTTAACATTATCTGCTTTCTTTTCTAAATTTGCTACGCGCACACCCAAATTATCCAGCTCGTCAGCAAATTCTGCGGCCAGCTTATCAACATTAGCGCCCTTAGCCATTGCTTTAGCTACAATCTGCGCCATTTCGTAGCGCGTCATCAGCTTATCGCCGCCAAATGTAGTATCGCCATAGCCTTCGATTACGCCGCTGGCAGCCAATTTGCTAATGCTGTCATAAGCCCAGTGTCCTGCCGGTACATCGCTAAAAGGATTTGCCGCATACGCAGAAGCAGTTACACCTAAAGCCATCGCCATTGCCAAAGCCAAAGATTTTTTCATAGAGAATCCTCCCTTTAAAATATATTCAATAAAAGCGCAGCTAAATTCTCTAACAGTTTCAAACATGTAATCGCTTCGCAAGCATGCCTGTTATCAAACTTTATTTATAAGCTTAAGCTAACTATATTTTTAGTCAGCTTGCGCTTTGTATTGTGCATTATAACACATTGCCGTTAAGTTATTATATCCTAACTTAATGTCTTCATTAGTAATAAAAAAGCCGCCTTTGTGGCGGCTTTTTTATCTGCTTAGCGTGCCACACCCCTGTAACAGGCTAACATAAAATAGAGGAGAAGATAAGGAGTAGTATGTTTTTTAGAACGGCATATATTCAATATGCAAAAGCAAATGTCCGGTTTGCTTATGTTCAGAGAATTTTGGTAAATCAATATTTCGCCCTACTTACTACGGCGATAAAAAAACCGCTTCTGCCAGCAGAAGCGGTTTAATGCGCGCATTTAAGGTTCACTGCCACTCTCACATAAACAGCTCTCCTTATCTGTTAACATCTCTCCTGTCGCTCGCAGGTCAAGCAAATGCTTGTATAAAACACTTCGCTGACTCCAGAAAAATCTGTTACAGCGGCGGGACCGTATGGATTTTCACCAATTAGCGTCTTATACGAAATATTGATTTGATGCTTTAATTATACTTATTCTTATTAAGAATGTCAAGACTTTTACTAAAAATTTCTCTAAAAATTTTTCAAGATAATTATTCCTAACAAGAATATTATATAAAAACTACTGCGCTAACATCGCAGTGGTTTGCTGTTTACGACCGCAAAACAAAAGCGCTCAGCATTTTTCTGCCAAGCGCTTTTATAAATTACTATTATTCATTTTTGCCTCTTAGTGAATGTAAAACACATGCATCTCATAGAGAGCTTTTACAAATTTTTCTAACATAATTTACTCAACTCCTGTCTTAGTGAAGATATAAAACTTGAAATTCATAAAAAACCTTCAGCATTTTCTCTAACATAATTTTCCCTCCTTTACCAGCCTTATTATTGGCTCATCTTTATCTTGATGGTATTATAGCATACTGGTTGTATTTTGTCCAGTATGGACTTTTAGTGTCCCGATATTCAAACACAACATCGTAATTTTTCTATTTTTTATAGATAAACGAATGTATATGTTAATTTATTATTGTATTTAACAAATTAATAGCAAATCAAAAACAGAGAACTGACTGCTTAAAATACAATCAGTTCTCCGTTTTTCTAAAAATTTTTATTTTTTCTTTTTAAACATCCACGCCAGCAGCGGAGGTATACCGATGTTTATGGCCAGCACACGCATCAGCTGATAGGTCATAATAACGGATACGTTTTCATTCATGCTCATGCCTGCTAAGGACATTTCTGCAATGCCTCCGGGAGCCATAGCCAAAAACGCCGTTATCAGACTAAATCCATAGCGCGCGCTAAGCACATACGCCATGCCGATGCTCACTGCTATCAAAAACGCAGTGCCGACTAAAATAAAGGGCACCATTTTAGCGGTTTTGATAATGCGCTCTGCGTCAAGCTGCATACCCATAAACAAACCAATACTTACCTGAGCCGGAGCCATAATATAAGTTGGAACAGGCTGTACGCCGCCAGAATATACAGCAAAGACTGCCGTAGCCAAAATCGGACCTAGCAACTTAGGAGTAGGCAGATGAATTTTTACAGCCACAAAGCTTCCTAAAATAGCCAAAGGAATAAATACCAACCAATGTATACCGCCTACATTAGGCAAAGCCACGCTGCTGCCTACTACCTTAGCATCCAGCAGCCATATAACTAAAAAAGGCACCGTTATAACCACACTCAGTAGACGAATTACCTGCATGACCATAACTACATTGGGATTTACTTCTTCATCTTCCTCTGCCATAAGCATGGTCAGCGTCATGCCGCCAGGCAGCATCCCCATAATGCAGCTTTTTAAATTTTCCTTGGAAAGCTTAGCCGTAATAAAAGCCAGCGCCAAACTTGCGCCTAAAATTACTGCGGTGGCTTCCGTTACACCCCACAGCTCGCTCAAAAAATTGTTCCAGGTATCGTCGGTAAAGGTTGAGCCAATACCATAGCCTGCTACCAGCAAAGCATATTCGCGCCATTTTTTAGGCCAACTTATAGCAGCCTTACGGGCACAGGTTTTTACTGCAATCGCAGAAAGCAAACCGCCCAACAAAAACGGAATAGGGAGATGCAGACGTACTAAAAGCTGTCCTAAGCATAGCGCCATAATAAATAGTAAAAAACGATTTAAAAGCATTGCTTTCTCAACTCCCAATCCCATAAAAAATTTAATTTAAGCTTCTTTTTCCGTACCGTTGGCAATTAAAACGCCTAAAATGCGGTTGATAAGCTCGCCGCGGTTAGTATGCTGGCTAGATGTGTAGGTAATAATTTCGTCCTCTGATAAACCCATTTCCCGCTTGAATAACGCTTTTTGCGATGCGGCGGCGTTTTTAGAAAGCTTGTCGGATTTGGTAAGCACAACCTGTACCTTCAAGCCGCAGCTTTTCAGCCATTCAAAACATTCCATATCGCTGTCCATAGGTTTATGGCGAATATCTATCAGCTGGCAGACAAGTCCCAAATTGGGGCTTTCTGACAAATATTTGCTGATAAAGCCAGACCACTGCTCTTTATTATTGCGGTTAGTACGGGCAAAGCCATAGCCCGGCAGGTCTACCAAATAAAATTTTGCTCTTTCATCCAAGCCCTCACTGGAACGCTTTGCCTCCAGCTCATAAAAATTGATAGTCTGCGTTTTACCGGGGGTGGAGCTTACACGCGCCAAACTATTGCGGCGGCACAAAGAATTTATCAAAGAGGATTTGCCCACATTACTGCGGCCGATAAATGCCGCCTCAATCATCTTTACTGACGGATATTGGTCAGCGCGCACAGCAGAAGCTACATATTTAGCACGAATAATATCCCACGCTTCTTTACTCATGACAATCCTCCAAAGCAATTCGCAAAACGTCATCTAAATGCTCTACGGCAATAAATTCCATAGCTTTACGTACATTATCCGGCAGCTCATCCAAATCCTGTAGATTACGTTTGGGCAGCAGCACGGTTTTAATACCGTAGCGATAGGCCGCCAGCATTTTTTCTTTAATACCGCCTACTGGCCAAACCTTGCCGGACAAGGTAATTTCGCCGGTCATCGCCAGCTTGCCTTTCACACATTTTTCGGTCAAAGCAGAAACCATAGCCGTCACCATAGTTACACCGGCAGAAGGTCCGTCTTTGGGCACAGCGCCCTCAGGCAGATGAATGTGCAAATCAGTATTTTCGCTAAAGCTTTCCTCTAGGCCTAAGGCTTTAGCGCGACTGCGAATATAGGTATAGCCTGCCTGCGCAGATTCCTTCATCACGTCGCCCAGCTGTCCCGTCAGCGTTAAATTGCCCTTACCTTTAAAAGCTAAAACCTCCACCTTTAAAAGTTCGCCGCCCACACTGGTCCAAGCCAAACCGTTGCAAACGCCTACAGCAGGCTCCAAGCTGATATCATCATCCATGAATAATACCTTGCCCAAATATTTTTCCAAATTCTTTTCGCTGACCATAGCGGATTTATTTTTGCCCTGCACAATACGATAAGCAATTTTACGGCACACGCCCGCCAGCTTACGTTCCAAATTACGCACACCTGCTTCGCGGGTATAGTCATGAATTATGCGGCGAATAGCCTTTTCGCTTACAGAAACCTTATAATTTTCTAAACCGTTAAGCTTAATTTCTTTTGGCAAAAGATGTAACTGCGCAATTTTCACCTTTTCTTCATCTGTATAGCTGCTCAGTGAAATAATTTCCATACGGTCGCGCAGCGGCAGAGGAATAGTCTCTACGGAATTGGCAGTTACAATCCAAAAAACGTTGGATAAATCGAAAGGAAATTCAATAAAATGATCGCTAAAGGAATGATTTTGCTCAGGGTCAAGCACCTCTAATAACGCAGATGCCGGATCGCCGCGAAAATCGGAAGCCATTTTATCTACTTCATCCAGTAAAAATACCGGATTCATGCAGCCAGCAGTCTGCATACCGTGAATGATGCGGCCTGGCATAGAACCGATATAAGTACGACGATGACCGCGAATTTCACTCTCGTCATGCACGCCGCCTAAGGATATGCGAGTAAAGTTACGTCCAATCGCGCGTGCAATACTGAAAGCCAAGCTTGTTTTGCCTACGCCTGGCGGTCCTACTAAGCACAAAATCGGTCCGCGGCTACTTTTAGACAGCGCGCGCACTGCCAAATATTCCAAAATGCGCTCCTTAACCTTTTTTAGGCCGTAGTGATCCTTATCCAACGTTTGCTGTGCTAATTTTAAATCAAAATTATCCTCAGTAAATTTGCCCCAAGGCAAGGATAGCAAAGCGTCAATATAGCTGCGGATTACAGCACCCTCCGGAGTCATAGGCGGCATTTTCAGCAAGCGGCTGAATTCCTTGTTCAGCTTATCATTGACGTTTTCCGGCAGCTTGAGCTCGGCAATTTTACGTTTGTATTCAGCAATTTCGCTCTGCACATCCTCTGCTTCACCCAATTCCTGGCTGATGGCTTTGATTTGCTCCCGCAAATAATATTCCTTTTGATTTTGCTCTACCTGCTCGTGTACCTGCTTGGAAATATTTTTAGCCAAAGCAGCTATTTCCTGCTCCCGCGTCATAATCTCGTATAAATAGCGCAAACGACCGTTAATATCAGCAGTTTCCAAAATCTGTTCCTTTTCTTCTAAAGAAATAGGCAGATATCCCGTCATCATATCAGCGACTCGTCCCGTGTCAGGCTGTGCTTTAAAAGCCTGCACCACGTCGGCGTTAATCTTTTTCGTTACCAAAACCCAATTTTCAAAAGCATCCAAAAGCAGGCGGCGCAACGCTGTCTCCTCAGTAACATCACCTGCAATACTATTGATAACAAAGCCTTGACCTACAAAAAAATCGCTGTCATTTTGATGAACCTCAGCCACATTACTTAACTGCACACGCTCCAAGCCCTCAACCAACAGCCGCATAGCGCCACTGGGCAAAGTAAGCTGCTGCTTAATTTCTGCCACCACTCCCCAAGAATACAAATCTGCCGCAGTAACTTCGGCTTGAGCGGCATCCTTTTGCGCAGCGAGAATAATACGTTTATCACCTTCCATAACGACTCTCACCGCCGCCATAGATTTATCGCGTCCCACGTCCACATTGACCAGCATACCCGGCAAAACCAAAAGGCCGCGCAATGCCAACAATGGCATGGTAAGTAAATTATTTTTGTTTTCCATTATTTCTGCCATCTGCTACCTCCTTTCATTCAAATAAAAGGTACTAGAAAAATCAATGAAAAAGGGAAGGCAATTTTTCACCTTCCCCTAATTTGTTCCTTATTCTTCCACAATCATTTGCGGTTCACAATGCTCACGCACAGTGGCTTCAGTAACGATACATTTTTTCAAATCGTCACGGGAAGGAGCATCATACATTACATTGCGCATAATAGATTCGATTATAGCTCGCAGACCGCGAGCACCGGCATTGCGTTTGAGCGCTTCTTCCGCAATTGCTTCCAAAGCTGCAGGCTCAAAATCCAGCTCTACACCGTCCATTTCCAAGAAACGCTTATACTGCTTTACCAAAGCGTTGCGAGGCTCGGTAAGAATTTTTACCAAAGCTTGCTTATCCAAGGAATTAAGCGTTACTACAACGGGCAGACGACCTGCAAATTCCGGAATGATACCAAATTTCATAATATCCTCCGGCAGCACCTTATCAAAGACTTCATCCGTATTGATTTCTGTTTTTTTGCGGATATCTGCGCCGAAGCCCAGATTTTTTTTGCCTACACGGGCATTGATAATATGCTCTAAGCCGGCGAAAGCACCGCCGCAGATAAACAGAATGTTTGTAGTATCAATATTGATAAATTCCTGATGAGGATGCTTGCGTCCGCCTTTAGGCGGCACGCTGGCAACAGTACCTTCCAAAATTTTTAACAGCGCCTGCTGCACACCTTCGCCTGAAACATCACGAGTGATGGAAACATTTTCGGATTTGCGGGAAATTTTATCAATCTCGTCGATATAAATAATACCACGCTGAGCAGCTTCCACATCGTAATCAGCGTTAATAATGAGCTTTAAAAGAATATTCTCTACGTCCTCACCTACATAGCCTGCTTCTGTCAAAGTAGTAGCGTCGGCCATAGCAAAGGGTACTTGCAAAATTTTTGCTAAGGTCTGCGCCAACAGAGTTTTGCCGTTGCCGGTGGGACCAAGCATAAGAATATTAGATTTTTGCAGTTCTACATCACGCTTTTCCTGTGGATTATGCAATTCGTAATTTATGCGTTTATAATGGTTGTAAACAGCCACGGACAAAGTTTTTTTAGCCTCGTCCTGACCGATAACATATTCATCTAAAATCGCCTTGATCTCCTGCGGTTTAGGCAGCTCGTTAATATCAACAGCAATCTCTTTAGCTGCCTGTTGGTTATCCTCGTCAAGCATATCCTTACAAAATTCTATACACTCGTCACAGATACACACACCGCGGCCGGCAATAAGTCTGCGCACTTGGCTTTCGCGCTTGCCGCAAAAGGAACAGCACAGATTCTTACCTTGACTCTCGTCAGAACTCATATTGTAAATCTCCTTTGCAGCTTAATAGATTTATTCTGCTGATTTGCTACGGCTCACAACCTCGTCAATCAGACCGTATTCTTTTGCTTCTCTACTGGTAAGATAATGGTCACGCTCGGTATCAGCAGCAATTTTTTCTACGCTTTGACCGGTGTGCTTAGCTAAAACTTCGTTCATTTCTTGACGAATACGCAAGATTTCACGAGCATGAATTTCAATTTCTGTAGCTTGACCTTGAGCGCCGCCCAAAGGCTGATGAATCATTACTCTGGAATAGGGCAAAGCAAAGCGCTTTCCCGGCGCACCGGCAGCCAAAAGCACAGAAGCCATGCTGGCAGCCATTCCCATGCAGATAGTAGAAACATCGGGTTTAATATATTGCATGGTATCATAAATAGCCATGCCGGCACTTACGCTGCCGCCAGGACTATTTATGTACAAATGAATATCCTTATCAGGATCTTCGGACTCTAGGAACAATAATTGAGCGATGACAACATTGGCCATATTGTCATCAATAGGACCAGTCACAAATACTATTCTATCTTTTAACAGACGGGAATAAATATCATAGGAACGCTCGCCGCGGCTGGATTGTTCAACAACGATAGGCACGTAATTCATTTTGTCACACTCCTTTACTGAACAAAATCAGAGCACAAATTATTTTGCGCTGTCGATTACTACATGAGCAGCTTTGCGGCGTAAAATGTTAGCCAGCAGCAGGCCCATGGTGCCATTGGATTTAATAATTTTCTTAACTTCGTCAACAGAAGCGCCATGTTGAGCGGAAATTGCGGAGATTTCTGCATCAACGTCAGCCATGTCAACTTGAATGCCTTCTGCTTTAGCGATAGCGTCTAATACCAAGTCGGTCTTAACGTTTTCTTCAGCAGCAGGACGTTGGTTTTCGCGAATCTGCTCGTCGGTCAAGCCGGTGTATTGTTTATACATTTCCATGTTCATTTTACGGCTTTCCAGGCTCATACGCATCTCTTCCACCATTTGGCTGATACGGTCTTCAATCATAATAGGAGGAACAGTAAATTTAGCGTTGGCAACAGCAGCGTCAATCAAAGCGTGTTCATATTCAACTTTTGCGTTTTCTTCAGCAGCCTTTTGCATACGCTCTTTGTAGTTAGCGCGCATTTCTTCAACAGTTTTGAATTCGCTGTTAGCAGCAACATATTCGTCAGTCAGTTCGGGCAGCTCTTTAATTTTAACGTCTTGAATGTTAACCTTGAAAACTGCTTCTTTGCCAGCCAATTCTTTTACGAAATATTCTTCAGGGAAAGTAACCTCTACGTCAGTTGCATCACCTTTGGACAGGCCAACCAGTTGATCTTCAAAGCCGGGGATGAAGGAGTTAGAGCCAACTTCCAAAGGATAGCCCTTACCTTCACCGCCGCTGAAAGCTTCGCCGCCAACAGTACCGGCAAAATCGATAATAGCGAAGTCGCCTTTTTCAATTACATGGCCTTCTTCTGCTGCTACCATTTTTGCATTACGATTGCGCAGATCGTTCATTTGAGCGTCAACGTCTTCGTCGGTTACAACTGCTTCTTTTTTATCAACGTGCAAGCCCTTGTATTCGCCCAATTCAGGTTCCGGTTTAACAGTTACTTTAATAGTCAAAGCCAAATCTTGACCTTCTTCAAAGGTAGATTCTTCTACTTTAGGATCTTCAACAGGAATCAAATGCTCTTGATCCAAAGCTTCGGTGTATAATTTATTAGCCACCATTTCAAATGCTTCTTGCTTTACAGCTTCTTTGCCATAGTGCATTTCGATAATAGTGCGAGGAGCTTTACCTTTACGGAAGCCGGGAATGTTTACGCTGTTAGCAATTTTTTGTACAGCTTTTTTGAAACCGACATTAACATCAGCAGCCGGAGCGGTAATTTTTAAAGTTGCCTCATTTTCTACTCTTTCAACAGTAACGTTCATTAAAAAATCCTCCCTTAAATTTATGTGGGTAAAATAATAATATAATCGGATTAAACTGCCAGCGTTTAAAAGCGCAAAATATGCCGGCACAAATCGCTCATAATATCATATCACAACCGTCGCTACTTGACAATACTAAAAAAACCCGACAGCCTAAACTGTCGGGCAAATTTTTAATTGGAGCGGAAAACGAGATTCGAACTCGCGACCCCCTCCTTGGCAAGGAGGTGCTCTACCACTGAGCTATTTCCGCGTTTATTGCCAACGCATCAGCAACGAATATAAGTATAAAACATCAAACGCTTTTTGTCAACACCTTTTTTGATAATTTTTTAGATTATCTTCAGCCGGTTTAGTCACTGACGTTTAAGTAGCTCGCAATTTATAAGCAAGAAGCTTTTTACAGCTTAAAACATTTTTTCATTTAACATTTCCAATAGCTGCCTTCTTTCCTGCCAGTCAGGCATGAACCTAGTCATCCAGGCATAAAAGCGTTCATCATGGCTTCCCTCAAAATAGTGGCAGAATTCGTGCGTAATAATATACTCAATAATCTTGACGGGAAAATATATCAGTTTAAGATTCAGCGTCATCGTATATTTAAGCATGTGCCACGAACCCCAGCGGGTTTTCATGTCCCGCACCTTAACCTCCGGATAAGGCACATGATATACTCGCAGCTTCTGATAAACTTTTTCCACCAAAGCGCTAAACAAATATTGCGCGATATCTTTCAAATTTTTCAGCAACAATTCTTTTTGCAAATTCACATCTGCAATATCGGGCTGCATAATAATTACAGCGCCTTCATGCAAAGCAACGGCTGTTCTTCTGCTTGCTATTACACGCAAAGGCAAAACAAATTCGCCTATATAAACCTTATTGCCAACCACACGCACCAGCGACGCGGTTATTTGATTGTTCTCCCGCCGCTGCATTCTTACGCGCAACTGATTTTGTTTGTCCAAGATATCTGCCGCATTGCTGAGCACCATTTCGTCCACATATTTTAACGGCACGCCATAAGGAGCAGAAACATAAAGACTGCCGTCGCTGCGAAGATGCGCATTAATATTTTTCACAGCCTTGCGTTCAAACTGATAAACTATCCGCTGATTACCATAACGCACACTGCGCTCTGTTAACTTGCCCATAGCCTTTACCTTTCCCATTTTTGCAGAAAGCAAAGAGTAAATACAATATTCTCCACTGCGAAAAATATCATATTTACTCTTGTTGTACTTATTTATTAACTATTTTACCGTAGCACTCCGGTCTGCGGTCGCGGAACAAGCCCCAGCTCAAGCGATCCTCTGCCAACGCGGCAAGATCATATTCAGCGTAAAGAATTTCTTCCTTATCGCGGCTGGCGTCCTGAATTAACGCGCCCGTACCGTCTGTCATAAAGGAAGAGCCATAGAACAGCAGCGAGGATTTTTGGCCGCCGTTTTCCGTGCACGGTTCAACGATTTCTAAACCAATACGGTTTGCCGCCACCACCGGCATTAAGTTAGCAGCGCTGTGACCCTGCATAACTCTGCGCCAATGAGGCATACTATCCGTATCTAAAATAGGCTCGGAACCAATAGCCGTAGGATAGAGCAAAATTTCTGCGCCATTTAACGCTAAACAGCGGGCAGTTTCGCTGAACCATTGATCCCAGCAAATACCGATACCAATTTTGCCTATGCTGGTAGAAAACACCTTAAAGCCGGTATCTCCAGGTTTAAAATAAAATTTTTCCTGATAAAAATGGTCGTCGGGGATATGTGTCTTGCGGTAAACCCCAAGATTTTCACCATTAGCATCAATGCAGGCAATGGAATTATACAGTTGGTTCACATCGCGCTCAAAAAAGCTGATAGGCAAAACAATTCCCAATTCTTTCGCCAAACGCTGACCCATTTGCACAGCGGCATTTTCTGCAACAGGCTCTGCATAAGCATAATATTCATAACGGCGTTCTTGACAAAAATACTGCCGTTCCCATAGCTCAGGCAGCAAAACCAGCTGCGCGCCGTTACAAGCGGCTTCGCGCACCAATTCTTCTGTATGACGTAAATTATCTTTACGGCTGACGGCACAGCGCATTTGTACCGCCGCCACTTTAATTTTTCTCATTTAGCGTACTCCCTCCGGAATCTGCTGCGTAATACAGTGAATGTTGCCGCCGCCGGTTAAAATTGCGCGGGCAGAAATCTGCACAATTTTGCGCTTTGGACACAGCCTGGCTAAAATCTTCGCCGCTCTTTGGTCGCTGGCAGCATTTTCGCCGCCAAAGGCAGGCATAACCACACTGTCATTACTAAAATAAAAATTTACATAAGAAGCCGCCAAACGCTCGCCGGCTTCCCGCATATCCTCACCCTCAACAAAATCAAAACCTGCAACCTCATTCGCCGAAATACACACAGGCACATCAGGAATTGGCAGCTTGTGTACAAGGATTTTTCTGCCTTTGGCATCAACAGCCTGCTCTAAATAATCTAGGCTGGCTTTGCTCAAAGCATATTGAGGATCACTTTCGTTATCAGTCCATGCTAACACTACCTCGCCCGGACGAATAAAAGCGCACACATTATCGACATGCTCGTTAGTTTCGTCATTATAAATACCGCGGGGAAGCCATAAAACCTTTTCTACGCCCAAATATTCTTTCAGCTTGTCCTCAATCTGCATCTGCGTCAGACTGGGATTGCGGCCTGCACTTAACAGGCAGGAAGCCGTCACCATCGCCGTGCCCTCGCCGTCGCAGTGAATAGAACCGCCCTCTAAAACAAAGGGCGCCGCGTTAAACAGCGTATAACCAAATTTTTCCGCAAAGGCAGCAGCAAAAGCATCATCCTGTGCATAATCGGTATACAAGCCGTCCACCTCGCCGCCCCAGGCATTGAAGCGCCAATTTACACCGCGCACTTGGCGTCCCTGCGCAGCAGCCTTAACCACAAAGGTCGGCCCGATATCCCGCGCCCAACTGTCGTCAGTCGGAATATCCAGCAACTCCACATTTTTTAAGCCAGACAACATTTTTTCTGCGCGCTGCCAGTGCAGTTCTTTATTTTTATCGCAGATAACATAAACATGCTCGCTGGCGGCAATAGCTTTAATCACAGCCGTAAAAGCTTCGCAGGCAGCTTCGGCGCCAAAGCTCCAAGAACCGGAGCGCTGCGGCCATACAATAATGCAGCCTGCATGGCGCTCATATTCGCCCGGCATATAAAAGCCGGTCTGTTTAGGCGTTACATTTTCTATCATCATGACAAACGTCCTTTAAAATCTTCATAGCCAAAACGGCGCACCAGCTCCGTCCTGCCATTTTTATGCAGCAGCACAATATCCGGCAAAGGCATACCGTTAAAGGTATTATTTTTTACCATCGAATAAATTGCCATATCCTCAAAAATCAGCTTATCGCCAATTTTAATTTCTTCGGCAAAGCTGTAATCGCCAATCACATCTCCCGCCAAGCAAGTCATGGAGGACAAGCGATAGGTATGCGGCTTTTCACCGGCTGCAAAACCGCCGCGCAGAGGCGGACGGTAAGGCATTTCCAAAACATCTGGCATATGACAGGCTGCGGAAGCGTCTAAAATCAAAACGTCTATACCGTTGCGCACTATATCCAACACCTCGGTTACCAAATAGCCTGCGTTTAAGGCTACTGCTTCGCCCGGTTCCAAGTATACCTTTAAATGATAGGTCGTGCGGATATAATTAAGCAGGTCGATTAAAGCCTGCACATCATAATCGGCGCGGGTAATATGATGGCCGCCGCCCAGATTCAGCCATTTGAGCTGCGAAAAATATTTGCCGAATTTACTTTCAAAAGCCTTAAAAGTAGCAATTAAATCATCCGCATTCTGCTCGCATAAGGTGTGAAAGTGCAGTCCTTCCACGCCTTCGGGAAGCTGCTCCGGAAAATTAGCTAAGGTTACTCCCAAACGGGAACCATAAGCGCAGGGATCATAAATAGCGTGCTCCGCCTCCTGAGTAGAATATTCCGGATTGATACGAATGCCCACACTGATGCCGGCCGCCTGCCAAACGGGACGGTGCTTTTCCAGCTGCGCTATGGAATTAAAAACAATATGGTCGCAAATCTGCACCAGTTCCCGCATATCATCGTCTTTAAACGCAGGCGCAAAAACATGATTTTCCTTGCCCATTTCCTCGCGGCCAAGACGCGCCTCGTAAATGCCGCTGGCAGTAGTGCCTGCCAAATATTGGCCAATCAAAGGATAAAGGCGGAACATGGAAAAGCATTTCTGCGCCAGCAAAATATGGCAGTCGGTTGCTTGCTGCACCTTTTGCAGCAGCTCTAAATTTTTTATCAGTTTAGCCTCGTCCACTACATAGCAGGGAGTAGGCAGCGACTGCAAAACCGCTTCCTGCTTTGCCAAAGCCAGCCGCTCCTGCATTGTGTGCAGCTTCGCCTCACTTTTGTTTGTGTTCACCACATAAGCAGGCATTACCGTCTTTTTTGCATCCGTCATTTTATTCTACCAACGCCGGATTTTCGTCAACTACCCAAGGCAGACCGTATTGATTGAGCATTTCCATATACGGATCAGGATCAAATTCTTCTACATTGAATACGCCCTTACCCTGCCACTTTTTGGTAACAACCAAAGCAGTACCAATCATTGCAGGCACGCCGGTGGTGTAGCTGATAGCTTGAGAGCCAACCTCTTTATAGCATTTCTGATGGTCGCAGACATTATAAATATAAACGGTTTTCTTTTCGCCGTTTTTAGTGCCGGTGAAAATGCAGCCGATATTAGTTTTGCCCACCGTGCGCGGTCCCAGGGACGCAGGGTCAGGCAGCAAGGCCTTCAAAAATTGGATAGGTACAATTTCTCGTCCCTCGTACATCATTGGTTTAGTAGACAGCATACCAACATTTTCCAAGCATTTCATGTGGGTTAAATAGCTTTGACCAAAGGTCATAAAGAAGCGAATGCGTTTAACACCGGGAATATTTTTAGCCAAAGATTCAATTTCCTCGTGATGCAGCAGATACATATCCTTCATGCCCACTTCCGGAAAATCATATTCGCGCTTAATCGCCATGGCAGGAATTTCTACCCATTTGCCGTTTTCCCAATAGGAGCCGGGAGCAGAAACCTCGCGCAGATTGATTTCGGGATTGAAATTAGTCGCGAATGGATAACCGTGGTCGCCGCCGTTGCAGTCTAAAATATCAATAGTATCAATTTGGTCAAAATAATGTTTCAAGGCATAAGCAGAGAAAACGCTGGTAACGCCGGGGTCAAAGCCGGTTCCCAAAAGTGCCATAATGCCTGCGTCTGCAAATTTCTTTTTATATGCCCATTGCCAAGAATAATCGAAATAAGCAGAAAAGCCTTCTTCCTTGCAGCGTTTATCATAAACCTCGCGCCAAGCAGGGTCGTCGATATTTTCCGGCTCATAATTGGCGGTATCAATATAGTCAACCTTGCATTCCAAGCATGCATCCATGATAGTCAAATCCTGATAAGGGAGCGCTACGTTAAGCACGGCATCCGGCTGATAAGCTTTAATTAAAGCAACCAATTCTTCCTTACTGTCTGCATCCACCTTGGCAGTAGTGATTTTGGTAGAGGTTGTAGGCTGTAATTTTGCAGCAACCGCATCGCATTTAGATTTAGTACGGCTGGCAATGCACAGCTCCGTGAATACGCTGCTGTTTTGGCAGCACTTAGCGATAGCAACACCTGCAACGCCGCCACAACCGATTACTAATAATTTACTCATGAAATTCATCTCCTTCAAATTTATTCTATGCAATATTCAAAAACAATACCAATATAGTATATCATTATCTTGCAAAACAGCTAGAAAACGGCAGATGCGCGAAAGTGCGGCGACGGCGTATATATAATACTCCTAGGAGCACTGACAAAGCAGATGCCTCTTTATAGCTGTTTTATTTTTCTTCTTCTTCTAACATATCCTCTACATACTTCGGCAGCATAAATGCGCCCTTATGCAGATTAGCAGAATAGTACCAAGTTTTAATATCTCTTGCCTTCCATTTTACGGGGTCAAAATCCTTGAGCGGATGATATTTTTTGGAAGCAAAACCAAAAAGCCAATAGCCTGACGGGCAAGTTGGAATCGCCGCCTGATAGACGCGGCTGATAGGAAAGCTATGGCTGGCTTTACGGTGCATAGCGCGGCAGGTTTCTTCATCTTCATCGTAGAAAGGACTGCCGTGCTGATAAACCATAATGCCATCCTCTTTCAGCGCGCGGAAGCAGTTGCCGTAAAATTCCTTAGTGAACAGACCAGCTGCATGACCAAGCGGGTCAATAGCGTCGTTGATAATCAAATCATATTCATCAACCTTGGAACGCAAAAAACGCAGGCCGTTGGCGTTAAAAATTGTTACGCGGGCATCATCAAGGCCCACAGCGTTATCGGGAAAATAATCACGGCACACATCAATAAAAACATGGTCCGTTTCTACCACGTCAATAGCTTCTATTTCGGGATAGCGCGACAGCTCGCGGGCTACGCCGCCGTCGCCGCCGCCGATAACCAGCACCTTGCGTACCAAAGGATGTACCGCCATAGGCACATGCACAATCATTTCATCATAAATAAATTCGTCCTTTTGGGAAAACACGATAGTACCATCGCAGGAAATAAAACGTCCGAATTCTTTGGACTCAAACACGTCAATACGCTGAAAATCCGTATCCTCCCCAAAAAGCTGCTTTTCAATTTTTATATCCAGTTTAACATCATCAGTATGATAATCAGAAAACCACAGCTCCATTATCCATCACAACCTTATATATACTTTTAGAAAATCTCGAACTTACACAAGCACGTTGATATTATTTACTTCCGGATCCTCCGGTCCCTGCATAGAGCAGCCTTTTTCTTTAGCGTAATTGATGTACTCGATAATCTCCTGAGTAATCACCTCGCCCGGAGCCAAAATGGGAATCCCCGGCGGATAACACATCACAAATTCACTGCAAATACGTCCTGCAGTTTCACCAATAGGTAGAGATTCATCCTTGGCGTAAAAAGCCTCCTGCGGCGAAACCTTAACCAGCGGCGCAATATATTCCGTATTCAGCATTTTGGAAGGATCGCAGGAATACAAACGCTTAATATCAGCCAGCGCGCCTACCAGCCTTTCAATATCCTGAATACGGTCCCCAATAGAAACATACGCCAAAATATTGGCAATATCGCCAAACTCAATTTGAATATCATATTCGTCGCGCAGCAAATCGTAAACCTCAATACCTGCCAAGCCGATATCGCGAGTATAAACGGACAGCTTAGTCACGTCAAAATCAAAAATACTGCTGCCATTAATCAGCTCGCGGCCATAAGCATAAAAGCCACCGATAGTATTGATTTCCTCGCGGGCATATTCTGCCATTTCCGCCACCTTGCTGAAAGAACTTTCGCCGCGCATATACAAATTGCGCCGAGAAATATCCAAGCTGGAAAGCAGCAGATAAGAAGCGCTGGTAGTCTGCGTCAGATTGATAATTTGGCTGACATATTCCCAATTTACGTTAGGCCCTGTCAAAAGCAGCGAGCTTTGAGTGAGGCTGCCGCCGGATTTGTGCATGGAAACAGAGGCCATATCCGCACCAGCCGCCATCGCGTTCACCGGCATGTTGGGTCCAAAATAAAAATGCGTGCCATGTGCTTCGTCCACCAAGCACAGCATATTATGGGCGTGCGCCAGCTTAACGATAGAACGCAAATCCGAACAAATACCGTAATAGGTAGGATTATTTACCAAAACCGCTTTAGCATCAGGATTTTCCCTAATAGCCTTTTCTACTTCGGCAAGCTCCATGCCCAAGGAAATTCCCAGTTTACCATCTACCTCCGGATTAATATATACCGGAATGGCACCATTTAAAACCAGTGCATTGATAACACTTTTATGCACGTTGCGCGGCAAAATAATTTTATCTCCCGCCTTAGTCGAAGAAAGCACCATGCTTTGTACGGAAGATGTAGTTCCGCCCACCATAAAAAAAGCATGCGCCGCACCAAAAGCCTCTGCCGCTAATTGCTCCGCATCTCGAATTACGGACACCGGATGACACAGATTATCCAGCGGCTTCATAGAATTAACATCCAAATTAACGCACTTTTCTCCCAAAAGTTCGCGCAGCTCCGGATTGCCGCGGCCGCGCTTATGTCCCGGAACGTCAAAAGGTACTACACGCTTTTTGCGAAAAGCTTCCAAGGCTTCATATATAGGCGCTGACAGCTGTGAAAGTTTCTCCATAATTTTTCTCCCTAAATAAAAATAAAGACAGGTATGTCAAAACATCACCTGTCTTTGTTAGACTCTCTACTACGCTCTTCCCTGCGGAAAGCCGCGATGCAACTTACTTTCAGAGTTTGTAAGCAAATACTTTTACTACTCTTATTGACCGTTTCACAAGTGATACTGATTTTGATTGCTAGCAATCACCTTATAAAATTTGAGCTTTAACTCAATCAATAATGTGGCAGTGCCACGCCGGCAGCAGTCCCGCCTGTCCGTATGGGCTAAACTATTTTGCAATAGTGGACTAATATTTGCATGAAAGCAGCCTGCATTCATGTAATTTTATTGTAACATCTTTAAGTACTTTGAGCAAGTGCTTTAAAGCAAAAAAGCGAGACTGCAACTGTTTACAGTCTCACTTTGACAATTTATTTGTTTATTATGAGTTTTTATCCTTAAATTTAACAAAATCGTTAATGCCAAGTCCCGGCGCTACCATGGGCTGAACCATGTTTTTCGGGTCAAGCGCAACTTCAATCACATAAGGAGCGCTCGTTTCCATAGCCTTAGCTACTGCCGCCGCCAAAGCCTCCGGCGTGTCGACATGCTCGCCCTTTATGCCAAAGGCTTCCGCATATTTTACAAAATCAACATAGCCCGGCATTTCGCAGGCCGTAAAACGCTTGTCAAACTGCACGGTCTGCAGCTGACGAATCATGCCTAACCCGCTGTTATTAAAAACTATAGCGATAACGGGAATATTATTGCTGGCAATGGTAAAAAGCTCGGAACCGGTCATTTTAAAGCCGCCGTCACCGCTTAAGCTGATAGCTCGGCTTTGCGGACGGGCAAGCTGCGCGCCCATAGCAGCAGGCAAGCCAAAGCCCATGGTACCCAAGCCGCCGCTGGTAATAAGCTGACGGGCAAATTCTATTTTGATATGCTGCGCAGCCCACATTTGGTGCTGGCCTACATCTGTCGTAATAATATAATCCTTACCTTTAATAACAGGATTTAACGCCTTGAAAAAGCGCGGCGCTTCCTCGTCGCCAAAATCGTCATCCATTCCCGGCCAAGCGGCAATTTTGTCCCACCAAGCTGATAAATCGTGAGGAACACTGCCTTTTTCCAGCATGTTTAACGTCGTATTCATATTTCCGGTAATGCCAATGCTAGAATCAATATTTTTATCCAGTTCCGCCGGATCAATATCAAGGTGAATAATGGTTTTATTAGCGCTGTAGCAAGATCGCTCGCCTGTTACGCGATCATTAAAACGACTGCCCACAGCAAGAATTAAATCGGCCTCCTTAACAGCGTTATTAGCGCGTTCGTGACCATGCAGGCCTGTCATACCTAAAAACAAACTGCGGTAGGCACTGATAGCACCTAAACCCATTAACGTGCTGACAACAGGAATACGCAGCTTTTCGCATAAGTGCATCGCGTCATATTCGGCGTCAGCGTTGATAACGCCGCCGCCAACTAACATTACGGGACGCTGCGCCTTATTAATAGCCGTTACTGCCGCAGCTACCCTTTCCTTATCGGGCAGTACCGGCGGCAGCTCCCGCAGCTTGTCTGGAATATATTCAAGAACGGCAGTCTGCACATCACGGGGTACGTCAACTAATACTGGACCGGGACGTCCTTCCTTTGCCAGCTGAAAAGCCAAGCGCAAGGTCTGCGCCAAGTTTTCCGGCTCTTTGACTAAAAAATTATGCTTAGTAATAGGCATAGTAATGCCGGTAATATCAACCTCCTGAAAAGCATCATGGCCAATCAAGGCGCGCTGCACCTGACCAGTAATTGCCACCACAGGAATGGAATCAAGAAACGCGGTCGCCAAGCCCGTTACTAAATTGGTTGCGCCGGGACCGGAAGTAGCAATGCACACGCCCACCTTACCGCTGGCCCTGGCAAAACCGTCCGCCGCATGAGCTGCACCCTGTTCGTGAGCAGTTAAAATATGTTGAATTGAACTATCCCGCAATGCGTCATAAAAAGGCAGAATCGCTCCGCCGGGATAACCAAAAACAGTATTTACACCTTCTTCAGCCAAAATCTTGACCATAATTTCCGCACCGGTCATCTGCATAGGCTCACATCCTTTCCTCATATTGTTCTGGCATCATCCGCCGTCGACCATTGAAAACGGGATTCTTCCACCGCCAATGCAGTATCACCGCGCTCCAAAGCCACCAAACCAGTCTGCACCATTTCCGAAATTCCATACGGACGCATAATATCTACAAAAGCCTTTAGCTTCCCCTCGTCGCCGGTTGCTACAAAAATCAACGATTCGCCGGTAACATCCACCGCATGAGCGCGAAAAACCTCAGCCAACTGCAAAAGCTCCATACGCTTAACGCCTGCATGCACCTTTACCAGCACCATGCTGCGGGTAGCGCTGGATTTTGGCGGCAGCACCTTCACCTTCTCTACCTCTACCAGCTTTGCCAGCTGTTTGCAAACCTGTACTACCGTAGGCTCATCTGCCTCCATGGTCACGGTCATACGAGAAAATTCCGGGTTTTGCGTAGTGCCAACAGCTAAGCTGTCAATATTATAGCCCCTGCGGGAAAACATCCCGGCAACACGCATTAAAACGCCGGGCTGGTTACGTACAACAATCGATAAAATTTGCTCCATACCTGTCCCTCCTAAAAAAGCCCCCGTCTGCTCATGCAGACAGAGGCCAGCCTGTTTTATAAATTATGTCAAATTGCTATTTCCTTGTCAAGAAAAACTGTAAACTTCTATCACTTTATTTATTTTCTGTTCTTTAAACTGTTAATAAGCATAACAAATTTAACATTTTTACATAACAGCAAGTCTTTGATTTGTAGACATGTTTTAAATATAGTTAGAGGGAAAAAGGAAAGGAGGGATATAAACAATATGAAAACTCAAAGGATTTTTATATTTTGCAGTCTCAGCATATATTTTGAAAAGCTAAATTTTTTGCATATAGTAAGATAAAAATGTTTTTGCAACAGTAGATAACTGCCTGTCTTTAACAATCAACAGACTTTTTTCCAAAAATAATCTTTCATCTTTAATTTCCTTACACACTAAGTTTTTATCAAAATTTTCCTCTGTCGCAGAAGGCACAATAGCTACACCAAGATTCTGCTCTGCCCAGCAAATCGTTGAAAGCTTAGTCGTATTAACGCTCAATACCTGCGGAAAAACACGCGAATCTGAGCAAACGGAAAGAAACAACTCCGAACATCCTCTAGAAAGACATACAGGAATATCCTCCAATTCTTCAAGCAAGATACCATTTCTATCATTATCTAAAAACACACTATCTTTATGAAATAAAGCAACTAATCTTTCTCTCCTGCTGATAACAGTTTCAAAACGAAATGGTTGTTTCAAAGGAGCATTAGATATACCTATTTCTGTTTTTCCACTTAAAAGTTGGTCTGTTTGTTCATCAATAGGCACTTCATAAAGTTCATAATTAATTTGAGGATACTGTCGGCAAAAATCACTTAAAGTACTTTTTATAAAGGCAATAGACATAGACGGAGATAAGCTTACGCGTAATGTTCCATTAAATCCTACATTACAGTCTGCTATTTCTTTTTTTGCCGTCCGTTCAGTAGAACAAATATATTTTGCTTTATTATATAAAATACAGCCGGCATCTGTCATTTCGATACTGTGCCCTCCGCGTTTTACATCCAAAAGCTTCGCTCCGTAATAGTTCTGCAAGACCTTTAGCTGATGGCTCAATGCAGGCTGTGCAATATTAACCAGTTTCGCAGCAGCAGATATACTTCCTGTATCTACAATAGCTATAAAATTACGATAATATTCAATATCCATAACTAATCCCCTTAAACAAATATCTATTCTGTACCACCATTATACTACAAAGCGCCATTTTGTGGCGCTTTTTTATATAGGTAAATTCAAAACCTATAAATATGTTGTATGTTTTCTGCATATTTATCTTATATGAACTGAAGAATTTGCCTAAAGTAAAACCAAAGCACAAACTAAAATATTACATTAAAGTCTCAAGACCTACGAATAACCAATTTTATGTAAACATATACCGGTTATACATATATATTATTTTTATATTTTAAAGAGATTTTTGCTATTTTACTTTATATGTTTAGAGGTGTAACCTAAAAACAAGCTAACAAGAGCAATAGAAAAGAGGTAAAGAAAATGCTTGATTCTACTCGTCTGCGAAATCCAAGCTTGTTCGACAAAATTGTATCTCCTGAAGAAGCTGCTCTGCTTATAAAGGATGGTATGAATGTTGGCGTCAGCGGTTTTACACCTTCAGGTTATCCCAAAAAAACAACTTTAGCTTTAGCCAAAGCTATCAAGGAAGGGAAAAAGTGCCGTATAAACATTTGGAGCGGCGCTTCCGTTGGTCCGGAAATTGAAGAAGAATTGGCTAAAGTTAACGGTATCAAAGGAAGAATGCCTTATTATGCCGCCTCAAATAAAACTATTTGTGAGCAAATCAATAGCAGCCAAATAGATTATTTGGATCAGCATTTAAGCCATTTTGCACAGCAAATAGATTACGGTTTTTTTGGTGATGTTGATGTTGCCATTGTAGAAGCTGCAGCTATCACCAAAGAAGGAAACTTAATTTTAGGTCCTGGTGTAGGCAACACACCAATGCTGGCAAAACATGCCAAAAAAATAATAGTTGAGGTAAATACCAGTATTCCTCTCAATATTGAAGGAATGCACGATATTTACATTTGTCAAAAGCCTCCTTTCCGCACGGAAATTCCTATTTACAGTGTAGGTGATCGCATAGGTACGCCGTATGTGGAATGCGGTTTGAAGCGAATTGACTGTATTGTCGAATCAGATATTTTAGATCACGTAAGGAATTTATCCGAACCAGATGATACCAGCAAAAAAATAGCAGCCAATTTAGTTGATTTCCTTGAAAACGAGCAAAAACAAGGACGCCTGCCGGAAAAAATGCTGCCACTGCAATCCGGTGTCGGCAGTATTGCTAACGCCGTACTGATGGGTTTATCTCAATCAAAATTTGAAAATCTTACAATGTATTCCGAGATTTTGCAAGATTCGGTTTTCGGTCTAATCAAATCCGGAAAAGTTATTCAAGCCAGCGGTTGTGCATTTACTCCTTCTCCGAAGGTATGGCAAATGTATAAAGAAGATCCTGATTTATACCGCAAAACTATTGTGTTACGTCCATTAGATATCAGCAATAATCCAGAAGTCATTAGACGTTTAGGCGTAATATCGCTTAATACGCCTTTAGAGTTTGATATCTATGGCCAAGCCAATTCCACTCATGTACTTGGCAGCTGCATGATGAACGGTATCGGCGGCAGCGGTGACTATATGCGCAACGGTTATCTAACTATTTTCTCTACTCCGTCAACAGCCAAGGGCGGAAATATTTCCAGTATTGTTCCCATGGTTTCACATGCCGACCATACCGAACACGATACTATGGTTTTCATTACGGAACAAGGTGTAGCCGATGTTCGAGGATTAAGCCCCATCAAAAGAGCCAAACTAATTATTGAAAAATGTGCTCACCCAAACTATCGTGACCAGCTTTTCGAATATTTAAAAATTGCGCAAAGAAAAAACGCACATATGCCTGTGGATTTGGACCACGCTTTTGATATGCACAAGCAGCTTATTGCCACAGGCAGTATGCAAAAATAAACCGGGCATAGTAAGAAAGGAGCAAAGCTTATGAACACTAATGAATTACAACAAAGTCTCGCAGCATACGAGGCTAAGGTAGAAAAGTCTATTGCTAAATTTCCCGAACGCGCAAATTTAAAAGAACAGCGTCTTTATACGCCGCTGGATTTAGACAAGGATTTTGATTACGAAACAAAACTTGGCTTCCCCGGCCAATATCCCTTTACCCGCGGCGTACAGCCTACTATGTACAGGGGCAGATTATGGACCATGCGTGCTTACGCCGGTTTTGCCACAGCGGAAGAAACTAACGCAAGATACAAATATCTGCTTCAAGCCGGTCAAACCGGGCTTTCAGTAGCTATGGATTTACCCACACAAATCGGCTTAGATTCTGATGCACCGTTATCACATGGTGAAGTTGGTAAAGTTGGTGTTGCCATTGACTCCTTGGAAGATATGGAAAAGCTCTTCGACGGTATTCCCTTAGATAAGGTCAGCACCTCTATGACTATCAACGGCCCTGCTGCTGTACTTCTTGCAATGTACATTGCTGTTGCCGAAAAGCAGGGAGTTAAACCTGAACAATTAAAAGGAACTATCCAAAACGACGTATTGAAAGAATATATTGCCCGCGGCACATATATTTTCCCTCCGCGTCCGTCCATGCGTCTAATAACCGACACCTTTGCCTACTGTTCTAAAAACATCCCTAAATGGAACACTATCAGCGTTGGCGCTTATCATATCCGCGAAGCAGGTGCATCTGAGGTACAAGAAATTGCCTTTGCCTTTGCCAATGCCATGGCATATATTGATGCAGCTATTAAAGCCGGTCAAAAAGTTGATGATTTTGCCCCCGGTATTAGTTGGATTTTCACAGCCGGATTAGACTTTTTCTCAGAAATTGCTAAATTCCGTGCTGCTCGCCGTTTATGGGCTTACATCATGAAAGAGCGTTATGGCGCAACAGTTCCCAAGGCTCAAATGCTGCGCGTACATGTCCACACAGCAGGCAGCGTACTGACAGCGCAACAACCTTTAAACAACGTAGCTCGTATTACCTGGCAGGCAATGAGTGCTGTTCTCAGTGGAATCCAATCCATGGCCTGCTGCGCTTACGATGAAGCAATTGCTTTGCCGACAGAAGAAAGTGCAACCTTAGCTTTGCGTACTCAGCAAATGATTGCTTACGAAAGCGGCGTAGCCAATACCATTGATCCTCTAGCCGGTTCTTATTATGTAGAAGCACTAACCGATAAATTTGAAAAGGAAGCTTACGAGTATATCGCTAAAATTGATGCTATGGGCGGCGCAGTTGCAGCTATTGAGCAAGGCTATATGCAAAGCGAGATGGCAACCCATGCTTATGAATATCAAAAAGAAATCGAAGACGGTAAACGTACCGTTATCGGCGTAAACAAATATGCTGATAATAAAGCTGTGGAAACTAATGATGTGCTGACAGCAGATTTAAGCGTCGCCGACAGACAAATCAGCCGTGTTAACGCTATGAAAGCAAAACGCGACCAAGCAGCAGTTGACGCAGCTTTAGCTAAACTTAAAGCAGCAGCTCAAGGTGAAGAAAATCTGATGCCTTTCTTAATTGAAACAGTAAAGACCTATGCTACATTAGGCGAAATTTGCGGCGTTCTGCGCGAAGTATTCGGCGAATACAAGCAAAACGGCAGCTTGTTCTAAAATCAAGGAAGTGAAAGCTATGTCTACTAAAGCTCTTGCCGATTTTACAGCTAATTTAACATATAACAAGCTCTCCGAGCACTCTGTCAGCATGGCTAAAAAATGCTTGCTGGACTGGTTGGGAGTCGCCATTGGCGGCTCCCGGGAAGAACCAGCCAACATAATCCGTCAAACAATCGTCAAATACCATATATCAGAAGCAACTATTTTTACTAAAAGTTGTGAGCACACCTCTGCTCTGGACGCTGCTTTTTGTAACGGTGCTGCTTCTCATAGTTTAGATTTTGACGATTTACATAATCCCTCAATTATTCATTTAGCATGTGTTGTAATACCTGCTGCTTTAGCTATCGCAGAAGCAGAGCATAAAAGCGGTCAGCAGCTTTTAGCGGCTATCTGTGCCGGTTACGAAGCAGGAGCACGTGTCGGCGAAGCAGTAATTCCAGAATCCTATTTTTATTGGCATACTACCGGTACTGCCGGAATATTCGGTGCAGCAGCCGCTGCTGCTAATATCTTAGGATTGAATGCCCAGCAAACATTAATGTGTTACGGCTCTGCCGGTACACAAGCCGCAGGGCTTTGGGAATTTCTAAAAGAAGGGGCTATGAGTAAATCTTTACACGCAGGCAAAAGCACTTATGGCGGTGTTTTATCCGCCTACCTTGCTAAAGCCGGTTTTACAGGAGCCAGTAAAATTTTAGAAGGAGAAAAAGGCTTTTGCCGCGCAATGGTCTCATCTCCGCATTTGGAGAAATTAACCGACAGTTTAACCTATGAACATCTGAAAATTGATAACAATTCCTTCAAGCCTTACGCTTGCTGCAAACACTCTCATGCAGCTCTTTACGCCATTCAAGAGCTGCGAAAAAAGCACGGCTTAAAAGTTGATGACATCGCTCAAATAACGCTTTATGTGAATAATATTACTGATTATCTAATCAATAACGCTCAGCCACAAACTCCTTACGGCTGCAAATTCAGTATTCAATATTGCACAGCAGCAATGTTAAAATTTGGTACTGTAGGAACAGAGGAATTTAGAGAAAATATCATTCACAATGAAGATATCCGTACATTAATGTCAAAAATCCGAGTTATTCGCGATGAAACTATGGAAAAATTACATCAAGCTGATTCTTCAAAATTAGCATCACGAATTGTTATTCAATTAAACTCAGGAACAGAATTACCTATGCAGGTAGATTATCCTAAAGGGGATCCGGACAATCCTCTTACTTGGGAAGAAGCCACCAATAAATTTATGAACCTTGTTACCCCTGTATACGGAGTAACACGTGCCAATAAAATTTGCAAGATGGTTGAACACCTAGAGGAATATTCTGATATGGCATTGGCAATCACTGAATGCTTAAAGGAGATTTAACATGACACCCAAGGCAATATATGATTATATTGATGAGTTATACACTCATAATGCTTTCGTACAGCTTTGCGGTATCAAGACGCACAATATAAGCTGCGGTCAATCAGCTGTTGGTTTACGCCTTGATAAAGCCAAACATACTAATCTTAATAACAGTACTCACGGCGGTCTTATTATGACTATTATGGATAACGCCACAGGAATTGCTGCTGCAACAATAGGTAAAAAAGTAGTTACCGTTTCTATGACAGCTGCTTTTATTAAAAGCGCACCTGTAGGCGCTCTTATTGAAGCAAAAGCAGAAATTGCTCATCAAGACGGCAATATATTAACTATGAATATCCAGGTCTATGACCGCAGCAATGATAATCTTTTGGCCAGCGGTATCAGCAGTATGCTTATCATTACCGATTTTCCTGATATTCCTGAAAAATGGGAGGGCAGTTACCAAGCTCCTTTAGCATATTTAAACGAATAATATTGTTCTAAGCACTGTCGTTTATAAGACCAGCAAAATTTATTAATACGCAGCAGATAAAAACATCTGCTGCGTATTTTTTATAAGCAAATAAAAAATCCATACCCTCATAAGAAGGTATGGATAAAATTACATGGTGCGAGTGACAGGAATCGAACCTGCACGCCGTAAGGCGCTAGATCCTAAGTCTAGTGCGTCTGCCAGTTCCGCCACACTCGCAAAACAAAGTATACCATTTTATTCGGTTGGTATTGTTATATTATAGATGTAATATCTATTATATGTCAAGTAAGGAATTTTTGCTTTTGCAGATTGCAGCATTGCTTTAACCGTTATTTTTTGGCAGCAGCCGCTCTTCCAGCTCTGTTAAAGTATATTTATCTAAATTGGCAAAGAAAAATTCTCTCTGCGGATGCAAAGGCAGACTTTTAACCACAGCTAAATTATATTCTGCGCCAAGAGAAAAATTTGTTTCTAATAGCTCTGCCTTATTTTTAATTTGCTCAAAAAGCTCTCTGCCTTGGGACGAATTTATCAGCACTAACGTAACGCCTTTATCGTCGTCAAATTCCGGGAACTGTTTATCAACGCCCCAATAATCAGCAATAGTAATATCTGCCTGACTGCGCCGATTATTAAACGCACACTGCCCGCAACTTGGACGAATGCTGACGTTATTCAAAAACAGCCGCATATACGTTTCCTTGCGTTTACTATTGCCTAAACGCTGATGCTCAGTCAAAAATAAAGTTTCGCCATTCTTCCAGCCCTTTGTTTTATCGCGAAAACGAACCTCCGTCACAGGCTCGCCTGCCTGTGCGGACAATTCCCGCAAATGCTTTTGATAAACTTTAGGACTGGGTACACCGTGGCAAACAACATCTATTGTCCACAAATTAGCATAATCTTTAATCAGATATTTTTTCAAGCCTGCAATCTGACAGGGCGTACCGCTGAATAAAACCTGCCGTCCGGCACGCAATAAGCTGCGTGCCTGCGCAAAACAATTTTCCAATACGCTCTGAACATATTTTGATCCGCGCAGCTTAGCCAACTCAGTTATATTTTCTATTTTTATATGCTGCACCTGCAAATTATCAGTCAAGGCCGCGCCAAAAACTACGCCACCCTTTGCCAGCACAGTTTCTGCAGCCAGCGAAAAAATTCCGCCGCTGGAACTGGCAAAGCGTACTGTATCATTTTTATTTTTCGCACCGTAAACCGCTATTACATTATGCTGCTTCGGCTTATGCCGCAAAGGACACACCTGCTCGCATAAGCTACAGTCCTTACAGGTTTCTGCATTTACCACAGGATACAAAAAGCCTTCACTATCTGCCTGCATGGAGATTGATCCGCAAGGACAGATAGAGGCACAGGCGCTGCATCCGCAGCAATCAGCCTTTCTTACAACTTCAATCATTGCAATTGCTCCGTATCAAAAACACATTCTTACCCATTATAGCCATTAGGATGCCCTTTGTGCCAGTTCCAAGCCGTAGAAATAACCTCATCCACACTGCTGTGCTGCGGCACCCAGCCAAGCTCTTCACGAATCTTAGCCGAAGAAGCGATAAGCACTGCCGGGTCGCCGGCGCGACGTTCTTCTTCCACTACCGTAAAATCAACAGCAGTAATCTTTTTGGCAGAATCTATCATTTGACGCACGCTAAAACCATTTTCACTGCCCAAATTATACACACGGCTGCTGCCGCCTTGCAGCAAATGTTGTAAAGCCAGCACATGCGCCTTTGCCAAATCGCATACATGAATATAGTCGCGAATGCAGGTCCCATCCTCCGTCGGATAGTCTGTGCCGAAAATTGCCACCTGCTTGCGCACGCCCTGTGCCGTTTTTAAAATCAAAGGTATCAAATGACTTTCTGGGCTGTGGTCCTCGCCGATATCGCGTGTAGGAGATGCGCCAGCCGCATTAAAATAACGCAGCGCCACATAACGCATATCATAAGCCATATCATAATCAGCCAACATTTTTTCTATAATCAATTTAGTACGGCCGTAAACATTAGTCGGTGAAAGCTTACTGTCCTCTGTAATAGGCACCTGCTCCGGCTCGCCGTAAACTGCTGCCGTAGAAGAAAAGACAATTCTATCCACGCCTGCGCCGCGCATAGCCTCTAAAAGATGCAGACTGCCTTCTACATTATTAAAATAATATTTGGCAGGATTGGTCATGGACTCGCCCACCAAACTATTAGCAGCAAAATGGATTACAGCGTCAATGTTAAACTGCTCCATAATATGCTTGGCAAAGCGCACATCATGAATATCGCCTTCTATTAACTGCACATCCTCCGGTACCGCAGCCTCATGACCGGTAGAAAGATTATCATAAACAATAGGCGTAAAGCCGTTTTTTTGCAGCTCCTCCACTACATGGGAACCAATATATCCGGCGCCGCCGGTAACAAGAATATTCATAAATTGCCTCACTTACTTTTCCTAAAATTATGCTTCTTCACCGCCGATAACAGCAAGCAGCTCCTCTGTTTTAGCAGCCAACAGCTCTTTATCGCCTTTAGTTTCTACATTCAGACGCATTACAGGCTCCGTATTGGAAACGCGCACATTAAAGCGCCACTTGTCATAAGCTACGCTAAGTCCGTCCAAATGGTCCTGCTCGCCGTCAGCATATTTTTTCTCCAGCTCCGCCAAAACGGCCGCAGAATTCTCTACCTTGCGGTTAATTTCTCCGCTGCACGGATACATTTCTACGCGCTCTCCCACCAACTGAGACAAGGTTTTACCGCTGCGGCAGATTAGTTCCGTTACCAAAAGCCAAGGAATCATGCCGCTGTCACAGTAAGAAAAATCGCGGAAATAATGGTGCGCGCTCATTTCACCACCATAAAGCACGCCATTATTGCGCATACATTCCTTCATAAAGGCATGACCACTCTTGCAGCGCACAGGCACGCCGCCGTCGCGCTGCAAAATATTCTCCGTATTCCAAGTTAAGCGCGGGTCGAACATAATTTTCGCTCCCGGCTCCTTGAGCAAGAAAACTTCCGCCAGCAGGCCTACAATATAATATCCTTCGATAAAATCAGCCTTTTCGTCAAACAGGAAGCAGCGGTCAAAATCGCCGTCCCAAGCAATACCTAAATCAGCACCGCTTTCACGCACTACCTTGGCAGTTGCTTCACGATTAGGGATTAACAGCGGATTAGGAACGCCGTTAGGAAACGTTCCGTCAGGAGTATCATTTAAAGTAATAAATTCAAAGGGCATATACTTAGCCAGCTCCTTAAGAATGGGGCCTGCGCCGCCATTACCAGGATTAGCTACAATTTTCATAGGTTTTAACGCCTTTAAATCCACATAGCTTAACAAATGCTCAATATAAGCAGGCATGATATCCATTTTTTCAACTGCACCAAGAGTTTTTCCCGGCACCAACTGATGCAGCATACCATCGCCGGAAGCCACCATTTCGCCTATTTCTTTAAGTCCGGTGTCTGCGGAAATAGGCCGCGCATCGCGTCGCACCAGCTTCATACCATTATATTCTTTAGGATTATGACTGGCAGTAACCATAATACCGCCGTCAGCCTTAAGATGAGCAGTCGCAAAATAAATCATTTCGGTACCGCATTGACCAATATCAATTACTTTAGTCCCTCCATGACGCAGGCCATCAGTCAGCGCCTCAACAATAGCAGGCCCGCTTAAACGAATATCATGACCTACAACTACAGTTTCAGCGGCAAACATTGCCGAAAAAATTCTGCCTACACGATAAGCCATTTCCTCATTTACTTCTGTCGGATATACACCGCGCACATCATAAGCCTTAAATGCTTTATTACTTACTTGCATACTTCCAGCTCCTTCACATATATTTACAAAAAAATGTTAGTTGTGTAGTAATTAATTTATATATTTCTGCACAAAAAAAGAAAATCCTGCCGCAAGCAGGATTTTCTCTTAAATTACCACGTAAAATAGGTGTACACACTGAACACTGTCAAAATAATAACTTCACACAACAAAATAGGCTGTAGTGTTTTAAAGAAATTGGATTTAAAATAATCCATTGTTACTACTAAGCACATATGTGTAGGCGTAAGCATCTGCCCGGCCACACCAAAGGCCATAGCCACGCCTGCCAAATTCAAATCGCCCGTTCCCATGGCGGCGACAATGGGCATAACAATTGCTACATGTCCCTGGCTCATACCGGTTAAGATACCAATAATAAACGAAACGCAGGCAATAATCACAGGTATCGGCAAAGGAGAGCTTTGAAAAGCAGTAACTATCTCATTTAACACATTCGTAACCGTTAAAATCTGAATAAAATAAAGAATACACAGCACGTTGAAAAACATTTTTTTATCCAGCGCACCAACAATAACCTCTTTCAGACTTACAAAACGCTTACTAAAATGCAGCACTATAAACAATCCGACCGTAACAACACCCATACCTGTGGAAGCGTTCATTCCGCAAAATACTACTAAAATAAAAGTTAAAACTACCGGTGATAGGCTCAGCCACAAATCCTGTGTATTTTGCGCGCTTTGCCCATTGTCCTCTTGAAAGCTAGTTGCAGTATTGGTCTTAATCGGCGTGATAATTACCAGCCAGCCAACTACAAACGCTAGCACTGTAAGCCAAGATAAGTGCATAATAAAATCACTATAAGGCACACCGGCAATATTGCAGGCCATGATCATACCAGGAATAATAGGACTGGAAAATTCAAAAATATGACGGAACCAAAAATTGATTGCAGCCCTGTGTTCCTGCGTAATAGATAATCCTTTGCTCGCTTCTTCAACAATAGGAGCCGAAAAACGCGCTCCGCCCAAAGAAGGCAGTAACCCTAAAAAAGCAGGCATAACCGCCAGTGTTACCTTAGTGCTGGAAAAAATACGCTGTAACGCCTGTACCATACCTGCTAAGGCACCGCTAGTGCGCAGCTCTATCTCTAAACACATGACAAAATATAAGGCAAAAAGAATATCGTAGGTGCGATTCATAAACAAGGTTTCCGTCAAAGCCTGCCACAGATAGTTCAGCTCAGGCGTTTTCATACTCCAAATAAATAAACCTCCTGCCAGCATACACGGCCCAATTGGTACTTGCTTACGCAGCAAAATAATAATCAACGCCATAGCTATAGCTAAAAGCAGAAATATATTCATAGATTTGCCTCCGGTCATCAAATTTATTTTTACTAAATTGCTGTCGATTTACTCCGGCCAGCCCGTCTATTATACAACTTTTCGTTAATTTTCGCTAAGATTTGCCAAAAAAATTTTATTTTCCACACAAATTAGAGGTATAATGTTAATATAGAAACAGAATGGAGGCAAGAACATGCAAATTGACAGATTGAAGCTGAAAAATTTTCGTTGCTATGATAAGCTGGACATTGATTTTGATCCTAAGCTGACAGTAATTGTAGGCGAAAACGGTAAAGGCAAAACCGCTATTTTTGATGCACTTGCCATTGCCATAGAACCATATTTACGCGGCTTTCAAATTTCCGGCCGACAAATAACACCTAAAGATGTCCGACGTATTCCGGTTTACAAAGACGATGGCCGTCATATTGACCATATGGAAGCAAAATATCCTCTAACTATTGAATTAGAAGGCACAGTGCACGGAAAAAAAGTTACCTGCAGCAAAACCTACACCCAAGCTGATTTAGCAGATGAGCAGACAGACGACCTAATTAACCGAGGCGAAAATCTGCGTCAAGCAATAAACGACAAAGAAGATATTATTCTTCCGACTTTTGCCTATTACGGTACAGCCCGCATTTGGGTAGACAGCCATTTGATGCGGGAAGAGACCATTGCGCTGGAAGACCGTACCATTGGCTACCAGGAATGTATGGAGCCTTCATCCTCTTATAACACCTTTGGTAGTTGGTTTATGCGTATCAACAAATGTGCTGAAAATGAAAAGCAGCAGACTAATTACCTAATGATAAAAAAAGCTGTGCAACAGGCCATCAACGTCTGCTTAGAAAGCACAGGCTTCCATGATTTATATTTTAATTTCCAGTTAGGCTGCTTCGTGTTGCAGCATCCTGATGTAGGCGAAATGATTGCCGATGATTTAAGCGACGGTTTCCGCAGCATTTTAAGTATGGTTGCAGATTTAGCCTACCGCATGGTACGTCTTAATCCACAACTGGGTGAAAAAGCTATTACCAATACCCCAGGTGTGGTGCTCATTGATGAAATTGATATGCATCTGCATCCTTTGTGGCAGCAAACAGTGCTGCTGGATATGCAGCGGGCATTTCCCCAAATACAATTTATTGTCACAACTCACAGTCCTCAGGTTTTAAGCAGTGTTCCGCCAGAAAGCGTGCGTGTCCTAGTTTGGGGACGCAGCTTTGAAGGTGTGCGCCGCGTAAGCTTTGCTTTGGGTGCCTCCAGTGCGCAAATTTTACAGGATATTCAAAATGTAGAGCTGCGTTCTGAAAAGCTGCCCATTGTGCAAAGCCTCAAACGTTATCTTAACCTGATCAGCGAAGATAAATGGGACTCAGAAGAAGCGCTGAAACTGCGCAAGCATCTTGACGCTTGGGCGCAGGGCAACGAGCCTGCCTTACTGCGGGCAGACATGGATATTCGTATGCGCCAGTTCCGGAGGAAGCGCTCATGAAGCGGGTATATAAAAGTAAAGAAGAGCCGGAAGCCTTAAAGCGCTACCGCCAAAAATTTCCCGAAGAAACTTGGGAGCATTTTCGCCGCCGCGCCCGTAACGGCTACCAAGAGGTAAAGCAGCAAATTATCCATGACCAGCACGGTCTGTGCGCTTATTGTGAAATAAGCATCAAACTGGCGGAACAAGAAGCTGAAGTAGACGATTTTCGCGTAGAACATTTTTATCCAAAAAGCTCCACGCTAAAAAATCATCATAATTATCATTTAGACTGGCGTAATCTTTTGGGTGTTTGCCACGGTGGCAGCCAGCCCTATGTTCCTGACGCGGAACGGCGTTATTCTAAAAACAAATTTGACCGCAGCTGCGATGTACCTAAAGGCAGTAAACCTATTACTTCTTTAATGCTTAATCCCCTCACCATTCCGGGTAACGTGCGCTTGTTTTCTTACGTTGAGCATTCGGGCAAAATGCTGGTGGATAAAACCAGCTGTCCCAAAAAGCTGTGGTACAAGGCCGAAAGAACCATCAGAGAATTAAATCTAAACGCTCCTCGTCTCATGCGCATGCGGTTGGCTGTTATCCAAAAACTGGAGGATGAAATTGCCGCAGAGCTGGAGCAGGGTGCAAGCCTAGAGGACGCGCTGAACATGCTGGCAGAAATTTGTCTCGTACCTAATTATGAAAATATTTCGCTGCCGTTTTTTTCGGTAACACGCTGGTATCTCGGCGAAGCAGCAGAACAAGTTATCAAAGCCAGCGGCGACAAATTATAAATAGCTGTATAAAAAGGGACCACTACGAAAGTGATCCCTAATTTTTTTAATACCATTGAGTTTTAATACGCAGCCAGCCTTCCTTATCGCTATCGCTGTCTTTTTTACGCACCTTAATCCACGTTCCTTCATCCACAGGCAGCACGTCAGCCTTTTTTACCTTTAGCTTCACAAGCGAGCCAGTAGTCGTTTTCACCTCTAAAAAGCATGGGCTATCCGGCTTCTGCGCATTCTCGCTTAAATTAGCATCAACAATTTTATAGGCAGCGCCCGCTTCCAGCTTGTATTTTGTCTTTTCCTCATCCTCTACCAGCACGCTTTTTTTCATAACTGCAGCAGTAGGCTTATTAAGCTCCAGCTTCTCGCTAACCAAAAGCTTATCGCCTACGTTAAAATTTGCCGTACTACTAGCAGCTGTAACCGAAGGCTCTGCATAAAAAGCGTCACCGTTAGCAACGGTAATAGTTCTAATATGTGTTCCCAAAATATTATTAGCAGCCATAAAGCCAATCAAGGCACATAAAAATGCTGAAATCAGCAATATCATTTTCTTACTCATCTACAGCACCTCACATCAGTTTACTTTCGGAAAGGGTTTCATATTTCATAAATCCCGGCTTACCTTGAAACTCTACCTTTTTCCACTGTCCTACATAGGGAAAGCGCAAATACTGCGTATCAAAAACTTTATCATAATATTTCCCGTCAACCAATACTCGTCCCTTAATTTCGCCACTGCCGTCATCTGCCCGCAAAATCATGACCTGCGTGCCTAAGGGAATAATGTGCCGCGCTCCCCAAAGACGCTGAAACTGCATCTCCACAGTTGTTACGGCATAGCGCTCGTCCTTATCCATGCTGGAAACGGTATCTAAATAATCTACCTGCACGCCCTTAGACATGTACTCAATAACGTTGCCTTCTAAGCCGGAAGGTTTATTATAAAGCTCCGCCTTGTCTAGCAAAACAACGCACTGCAAGCGGCCTGCTTCGACCTCTGCAAACTGCAGATTCTGCGTAAGCTGCGCCGTATTATATTTTTGCGCTGCCACTCCGCTGGCGTTCAAAAGTGCATAACCAGCCCCTGCCGCCGCGCCTACTAAAAAAAAGCTAGCCAGAAGCAACGCAGCCATTTTCAATTCTCGTACCTGCATTTTATTTCACTCCCTCGCTTAGAATTATTACAATATATTAAATATATTGTCACATAATTTTCTTTGCTTTGCAAGCTTCAGACATAACAAAAAAGACCTAAGAAAAATCTTAGGTCTTTAGCATCAAATTGGTGCGGTAGAGAGGATTTGAACCTCCACGGGGTTACCCCCACTAGCTCCTGAGGCTAGCGCGTCTGCCGTTCCGCCACTACCGCGTTATTATTACATCAGCAACGGATATATAATACCACAAGAGAAAATTTATGTCAACTACTTTGTGATGTTTTATCTCGATCATTGCTCTTGGCTTGCTTTATAAGCGCGTCCTAAACGATTGACTTCCTTCATAATCTCAAAGAAATGTTCCTTATTGACGCATTTAGGCTTATGCTTCCAGCCGGCAGAGGTTTTGAATTTTTCATACATGGTTTCAAATTCATCTTCCTCTATTTCTATATCGTCAAAGCAAACCGGCAGACCGATAGAATAGTTAAATTTCATCAGCTTGTGCATCATTTCCATATCCCCTGCATAAGCGACCTGTACCAAGGTGCCTAAAGCAACTACCTCGCCGTGCAGATGATTATGACCTTTCTTGGTAACAGTGGAGCCATAATATACGCAGTGAGCCAACATACTGTTATAATAATAGGAATTATCCGCAGTGGTTGTCAGATTAGAAGCCAAGCCGGTAGAAATAATGATGTCCAAAATAACCTGAATCAATTCAAAGCTATTACGATGAGCGCGGAAATCATCCAGTGCTTTTTTACCGTTTTCTAAAATCGGTGCAGTGCAGACGCGGCTAATCTGCTGTCCCAACAAGGTCGTGTGGAAAAGCTGATCATCCTGCGTAGCAAAAACTACTTCAAATTCTTTAGAAAGAGCGTCACCAATACCAGCCCAAAACAGCGGTTCTGGAGAATCAGCGATAATTGCTGAATTTATAAAGCAGTGGTTGCAGGGTTTTGTGGGAAAATTACCGCGATAGCTGCCGCCAGGATAATACATAATTGCCTGCGCTGAAAAAGCAGCGCAGTTAGAGCCTACGGTAGGAAAAGTAAATAAAGGCTTATCCATTAAATGCGCCGCATATTTAACGGTATCAATAGCGCGTCCGCCGCCTACAGCAAATAGAATATCCGCTTGCTGCACTTGAGGCAGCTCCATCAGCATATGACTATTTTCGTGAGTACATTCACCACCATACCACACGAAATCAAGAATTTCAATATCAGAGCCTGCAATACCCTCAATAATAGCAGCTTTAGCTTTGGATAAAGCTGTTTTTCCGCCGATGACTACAACTTTTTTACCTAAGAAGCGCGCTGCATATGGTATTTGTTTATATGCGTCAGCGCCTATAGAATAGGATGAAAGGTTTACTGTGTAGCTGGTTGTGTTAATCATAATATGCCTCCCTTAAATATTGCCCTATATTTAATTTGCTCTGAAAGAATATCCCTTATTGTTTATTTTAGCACAAAAGTCCCTGTAATTTCTACTACTGTAAAAAAATAGTAGGGAAAGTTTTTATTGAAGACAAACAATTTCCTGCTTACGCACAACATTTAATCTCGTGAATTTATCTCATACGATATATAGTTAGATGCTATATTAAAAACAGATTTTTCATTAGAAAAAATTTTTTAAAATATGATATAATTTCAGATATAATTAAGAGAAGTTTCACTTTGCTAAAGGAGTTTTCGTTGTGCATTTTCACTTAAAAGCTGTTATCAGAAAAATTGGTGTATTTATATTGAGCTGTCTGTATACAGCCTGCTGTATATTGGCTATGCTCTATATAACTTCTATAGATATAAAGCGCTTTGGTTATATTCCCGAAAATTCTCTGACAGAATATACTCAGGAAAGTCTTTTACTGTTAAGCGGACTAATCTTTACCTATAAAATATATAAGGATAAAACCCAAGGCTTGTGGCTGGTAGCCGGTTTCTTATTTTGTATGCTGATACGGGAATGGGACGGAGTATTAGATACTATTTTTCACGGAGCTTGGAAATTTATTGCTATTCCAGCAGCGTTGCTTTGCGTTTGGCTCGCACTGCGCAACGGTATCAAACAAGCTGCTCACGAACTGGTGCTCTTTATGAATACAAAATCATACTGGCTTCTCTGCCTTGGCTTAATAATTGTTCTGGTAGTTTCCAGAATTATTGGCATGCGCGCTGTAGTGCATCTACTAAGCGGCGCTCATTTTCACGAAAGCATTAAAGGCTTATTAGAAGAAGGCTTTGAATTACTTGGTTATATGACAATCTTTACCAGCGCTGTCTATTATTTATTTGAAAAACACCAAAACCAAAATTAATGTAAGAAGAACACTTGACTTAAACCATACTCTAAGTATTACAATATAAAAAACTAACAAAAAAGAGGTAATGGAAATGAGTAAAAAGGTTTTAATTTTAGCAGGCAGCCCTCGTAAGGGCGGCAACTCCGATATTTTATGCGATGCTTTTCTTCAAGGCGCAGAAGAAGCAGGTCACAGCGTAGAAAAAATTTGGCTGCAAAGCAAGAAAATTAACAACTGCTTAGCTTGCTACGGCTGCCGCGAAACCGGCATCTGCATCCAAAAAGACGACGCCAATGCTATTATAGCCAAAATGCTGGAAGCTGACGTTATTGTTTTGGCAACTCCGGTATATTTTTATTCCATGAGCGCGCAAATGAAGGCAATTATTGACCGCAGCGTATCTAAATGGACAGAAATCACTAATAAAGAATTTTATTTTATCGCCACTGCTGCCGAACACAAAGCTTCTATGGAGCGTACTATGGATGCACTGGCAGGCTTCACCGATTGCCTTACAGGCGCAGTAGTTAAGGGTAAAATCTATGGCGAAGGCGTTTATGAAAAAGGCGCAGTCAAAGCTACTCCTGCTGTAGAAACAGCTTACCAAATGGGCAAGGCTATTTAAAGCTTAACCAAATATAGTCTCAAATTATTTTGAGGCTAGGCTTTTTTATTTTTGCTACTTTACTTAAAGTAAGCTTTAATAGCTACAATGCAAAGAAAATTTAAAATAACTCCACATCGTTTTTAGGTACAAAAAATCTCTGGCTCCGACACAAGTCAAAGCCAGAGATTTTTATTTTTTTACACTATTACGATAATGCATATCTTTAAGATATCTACGAATTTCTAATAGCTCCTTAGGAATATTTTCTTCCGGCATCTCCCTAGGTATAGCCGTAGTACCTGCAGCCTTAGCTGTCGAATAATACCATACCTTATAATCTAAAATTTTTAGCAGCTGTTGAATTTTTTCCAAGTCTTGCAATACTCTTTCTCGCTGCTTTTCAATCAATTCCAAACGGCTTTCAATGGACGCATCTCCTTGCGAAACCATCTGCATAAAATTTTTGATATCCTTCAAAGGCATACCGGAATTTTTTAAGCAGTTGATAATGCACAAGCCTTCGTAATCGCTTTCCTTAAACATACGGATACCGCCATCGGTACGCTCCACAAAAGGCAGTAAGCCTTCTTTATCATAGTAACGCAGGGTAGACGGCGGCACATTAACAATTTTTGCCATTTCACCAATAGTATAGAACATTTTGTACCTCCAAAAGTTCACATTTTTGTCAACACTAAGCCCTTGACTTAAACTTAACTTTAACTTCTATAATTTAATCAAGCTAATAACTTGCTTAGATTATAACAGACAAAAAAGCAACTGTAAATAATAAAAAAGTTAGCAAAAAAACAGGCTCTAATGCACAAGCTGTTTTAAATAATGTTTTGCAAAAATAATATTTAAGAATCGAGGTAATTATCATGAAAAAAATCTATTTAGCTGCACTGTTGACTTTGGCTTTAGGTGTTGCCGGAACTGCCGGCGCAACTCCTTACCAAAGCAATCCCTACTCTTTGGTTTATGATCACGCCATTACGCAAAATGTTAAAAACGAGATAAACATTCATCCTGTAAATTACATGCTGCATGGTGTAAAAATTGCCGCTAACGTTTATACTCCGGTTAATTACAATCCGGCAAAAAAATATCCTGCTATTGTCGTAGCTCATCCTAACGGCGGTGTTAAAGAGCAGGTTGCAGGTCTTTATGCTCAGCGCCTAGCTGAATTAGGCTACATTACTATCGCAGCTGACGCTGCTTATCAAGGTGCCAGCGGCGGTAATCCCCGTCATCTGGACGTCCCCTATTATCGCACCGAGGACATTCACGGTATGGTAGACTACATCAGCCAATACGCAGGGGTTGACACCGATAGAATCGGCGCTTTAGGCATTTGCGGCGGCGGCGGTTACACCTTAAACGCTGCTAAATCCGAAAAACGCGTCAAAGCAGTTGCTACCATCAGTATGTTTAACAGCGGACGTGTGCGCCGCAACGGTTACATGGATTCCCAACTAAACAGCATTAATGAACGCATGGCCCAAGCTGCAGCAGCTCGCGCAGCAGAAATCAAAGATGGTACTGTTTCTTATTCCGGTAACGTAGATTTTGATGCGCTCACTGATGAAAGCATTGCTAAAATCGGCACTGATTTGTACCGTGAAGGCATGCTGTATTATGGCCGCACTCACCGTCATCCCAATTCCACCTTCAGCTACACCACCAGCAGCCTTATGGAGCTAATGGCTTGGGATGCCACCGATAATATTGAACTTATCGACCAACCCTTGCTGCTGATTGCCGGCGAAAAAGCTGACTCCTTATATATGTCAGAAGAAGCATTTGCCAAAGCAACCGGAACTCAAGATAAAGAACTGTTCAAGGTTCCCGGCGCTACTCACATTAAAACCTACTACGTTCCCGAATATGTAGACCAAATCGTTAATAAGCTGCAAGGCTTCTACGGACGTACTTTAAAATAATTCCATAATATTTCTCCCTTAAAACCTTCTCCAAAGAAGTTGACTTAAAGTCAGCTTGAAGTAGTATAATGTAATTAAGCTTATAGCAAATTTTATTTTACTAACTTTTGGAGGAGGTTTTTTTATATGAAGGTTTTACTTATTAATGGCAGTCCTCATGCCAACGGCAACACCGCTATCGCTTTACAGGAAATGGTAAAGGTATTTGAAAAAGAGGGGGTGGAAGCAGAAATTCTGCATATCGGTCACAAGACCATTCGTGGCTGTATCGCCTGCCGTCAATGCACTAAATTGAACCACTGCGTTTTTAACGACGAGGTAAATGAAGCAGCACAAAAATTAGCAGAATGTGATGGTTTAGTAGTTGGCACGCCCGTTTATTATGCTTCTGCCAATGCTACGCTGATTGCTTTTTTAGATAGATTATTTTTCAGCACTGCCCATATTGATAAAACTATGAAGGTTGGTGCCAGCGTTGTAGCTGCCCGCCGCGGCGGTTTATCTGCCACCTTTGACGAACTCAATAAATATTTTACTATCTGCGGCATGCCTATTGCCTCCAGCCAATATTGGAACAGCATCCACGGCCGTGAAATGGGGGAAGCATTACAGGACGGCGAAGGCCTGCAAACCATGCGTACTTTGGCTCGCAACATGACTTTTCTAATGCGTTCTATCGCTTTAGGCAAAGAAAAATACGGTCTACCGGAAAAAGAGCCTTGGATAGGTACGCATTTTATACGTTAATAAGCTGCAAAAATATTAAGTAAAGGAGACTTTACACATGCTCAAATTTTTGCACAGTACGGCAGCAGCATTGCTTGCGGCTATGCTGCCAATAAGCGCCGCTCTGGCCTTTGATAAGCCAGTTCTACTTGCTGAACAAGGAAGCTTTCTTGCTGGCGGCAACGTAAAGCAAGAGACTGGCAACTTCGATTTTCAAAATCCGGCTAATCCCCAAGGTCAAACACTGCACGGTGACCACGCTTACGTTTTTTACCAAAAACCGGTTAAGGCACATAAATATCCTTTAGTTTTTCTGCACGGCGCAGGCCAATCTGCCAAAACCTGGGAAACCACGCCTGACGGACGCGACGGTTTTCAAAATATTTTTCTCAGCCGTGGTTACAGCACCTATTTAGTAGATCAACCCCGTCGCGGCAAAGCTGGTAATTCCACTATACCTGAAAAAATTACGGCAACCGCGTTGGACCAGCTTTGGTTCAGCAACTTTCGTTTGGGCAGCTGGCCTAATTTCTTTCCTGGTGTGCAGGTTTCGCAGAACAAACAATCTCTAGAGCAATTCTTCCGCCAAATGACCCCTAATACCGGCGCCTTTGACGAACAGCTCATAAGTGATGCCATGGCAGAGGTTTTTGCCAAAGCTGGTAAAGGTATTTTAGTTACCCACTCCCAAGGCGGCGGCCCCGGTTGGTGGACAGCTATCAAAAGCGATAACGTAAAAGCAGTAGTAGCCTTTGAGCCTGGCAGCGGCTTCGTTTTTCCCGAAGGTGAAGTTCCGCCTGCGTTGGAAACTAGCAGCCCTTTTGGCGCGCTTAAGGGAACGCCTATTACTTTAGAAAATTTTAACAGACTTACTAAAATACCTATTATCATTTACTACGGCGATTACATTCCTTTAGAGCCTACAACTGAATGGAATAAGGATAACTGGCGTGTGCGTTTGATTATGGCACGTCAGTGGGCGGAAGCCGTCAACCGCCACGGAGGCAACGCTGTTGTTGTACATCTACCGGAAATAGGTATTAAGGGCAATACACACTTTTTATTTGCTGATTTAAATAATGTAGAAATTGCAGATCATATGGAAAAATGGCTAATAGCCAATAAATTAAGGTAAGGTTGCTCTATTTTTACTTATGCTAAATTTTCTTATAGCATTTATTTTGCTTTTCTCCTAAGGTAAATTTACTTTGACTGAAAGGTCTTGTTTGCATTAGGAGATTTTATTTTGTTGGACAAAAACCGCAACATAAAGCCGTAGCAACTAAGCCTGCATTTAAGACATAAAAAAAGAGCCTTCGAGAATTTCTCGAAAGCTCAAAAGCCTTTTGTATGGCGGAGTGGGTGGGATTCGAACCCACGCACGGGGTAAACCGTCTAACGATTTAGCAAAAATGCCCAAGCTACAATTTGTGGTGCTTATGTTAAATTTACCACTATATATAGTGTTTATCCACTGTGAAATTCTCTTAAAAACGTTCTGGTTGCACCACAAATATATGGAACAGAGAGGAACATAATAGGAACAACAGAAACAAAAGGCACTTTATACCTTGTATTTGTTATTTCAACAAATCTGCCAAACTGTACTCCCCCTTAGGAATATTAGCAACCCTGCGGTATTCTCTTATAGCATCAACTAAAATTTTAGGATTAGAAAAATAATCTTTCACAAAATCATATGCCTTTACATTACCCATGCGCAAATCCATTTTGCAAAATTCACTAGGTTTCTTCCCGGAACGCTTAAAGCGTTCATATGCTCCTTCATTATGAATAATCAGCATTTCAATCTCAGGAGCAGTAATCACGTTGACGACATCTATTTTATAAGCGTAAGCTTTACTTAGCTTAAAGCTTTCCCTACGAGAATCCAAAATGCGTATAACAGAAATTGGTTCATCAAAGCCTTTGCGTAAGTATCTTTCTTCAAAATTTTTCGCGCTTCTGCATCTGATAACCTTTTCATCCAACATTTCTTCTCGTGTAAAAATCAACAAATTATTATCTACTAAAATATCAATAATTGCTGACTCAGCAGAACCTTCACAGATACAAGCTTTATATTTTGCTAGTTTCATCTAACTGCCTCCTTTACTTTAGCGAAGCAGCTAAATTTTTCTTTAAGCGCAGATAAGCTTCATAGGCAGGTGTAGTTCCCTCAAGAAAGCCGCTCTGATAAGCATCACTTTTCTTTATATCATTGCGCTTTAAAATATAGCTTAGATTTTCAGCAGTAATACCATCACGGTTCCTTACAATATAAATAGCATCATTTCTATCATATTCGTCAAGCAATTCCGGATAGTGGGTCGTAAAAATCAGCGTACTGCCATTTTTATTCAGACTGCTATCCATGAAAAAGCGCATCAGTGTTACAACAATTTCTTTGTTAAAATGATTTTCAAGCTCATCAACCAAAATATAGCCACCTGATGACAAGACCTCTTTGACCATAGAAAAGGTAATAATGCCTTTTATAGTACCAGAAGACAAATACTGTTCAAGTTCTACCGCATTATTTAAAATAATCTCTTCCTCATCCTTAAATTTTAAATGAATAGATGCTTTGTCTTCCACTTTTTCAAAGTATAATTTTTCGATTGTAGGATCAAGGAAAGCAATAACTTCTAACGGAATATCCTCAGTAAAAGAAAGAATATTATTATTGGTGTATGAAAGCAGGCTAAATACATCTATCTTATCATTTGCTTTCTTATTATGAGCAATGATAAAGCTTACATCATCAGGCAGATAAGCCTCTTCTGTATTTCTGGCTGCTATTGGACGCAGGCCAGAAAAATCAGTAAGGTATTTTTTAGATTTAACGCTGCTGACAGGCTTTTCCCAAAGCTTTTCTTCAACTATAGAATACACATATCCCCCTGCTTTAGTTTTTTTAGATTTAACAACAGTTTCCAGACAACAAATATTACGCTTGTTATCAAAAAAGCAAATTTTAAACGACGCATTCTCGCAACCGCCAAGAATATTCCTCGACTCAACATGATTGATAGGTTCATTACGCAAAATATTTAAAGCTAAATTAATTACCTTCAATACAGAAGTTTTGCCAGAAGCATTAATACCAATAAACGCACAAGCTGTATGCAGGTAATAATTAGGCTCTATCTTATAGAGTTTTTCTTTGTCATCTTCACTAACTCGTTGTTGAGTATAAAATAAAAGATCTAACTCCTGTTTAAATAAAGGCAAACCATTCACAGTTATCCGCAGTATTTTCATTGTATCATCTCCAGCTAAAAACGGTTTTTACGTTTTTATTTTCTACTGATTTTATTATATAACGTCTTTCGAAAATTATCAACGGATTTTACGTTTTTATTTTCTACGCGACCTTAATCAGCTAACTTTTTAGCAGTCCAAACGTCAACATTCTTCTTATCACCAGATATGCCCTGCGCTTTATCTTCAGCAGCATCATAGATAATAGCAAGTACATGCGCATCATCTTTCATCGCTAACAGCTCAATTTTACTAGCGTTATAGCCTGCAATTTTAAATTTAGATGAGTACGGATGAGCGTAATATACTAGACTTCAAGATTACTCAGCTCTGCAAATTCAGAACCGTTATCAATGGTCTTAGTGCAGAGCATCTACTCTCTTGGGAAATTACCTTTTTCCATAGCCCGCCTACGCAGGCATCAATGGAAATACCAAGCTCAAAGAAGCTGTTCTCAACGAGGTGCAGTAAAATATTATTTAGACCCACCTAACTGAAAATAAAGCATACTGTAATCATTGGAGATATTGCGCATTTCTGCCAGCGCATTTAAGATATTATTTCTAGTTTCTGTGGAACTTTGCATTTTTTGGGTAAAAACTGTTTCAAACCGACTTACAACATCATTAATTATTTCGTTCATAGCCTGCGTTAACTCATTAGCTATATCATCTGCCATATAAGCACATTTTTGTTGTAACTCTTGTTGCGCCTGAGCATCTGCTTCTGCTTTACGCCTTTCATATTCATTACGTGCCTGAGCAGCTTCTATAGCTTTATCATCATTGTTCCCTAATATTCCCCCTATAAATGTCACTATTTCATAAGCAAAAAGTGCTTGCCCTATTACCGGTATAAATTTAGATGCTGTTTTACCTAGCGTGGATTTTAAAATAGTTTTACCAAGTGTTGTTTGTGCCAATTTTTTAGTTACCATTTCTGCAACAGGAACTGTGACAGGAATTTTATCGCTTACAATACCTATTACCTTCGGCAACATTAAAGCTGTTTTATTCTTTTTGAAATTATCCAGCATTTCCATACTTGTAAGTATCAATCCACTAATACGTTCTTTTCTATCTTCACTAGTTTCGTTAACTTGGCAATATTCAAAAGGCTCTTTAGTCGGAGCAACAGCAATTCCACTACACATATTAGAATCAATCTTAATTTTTTCTAATATGTCAACTAATGATTTTATATCTACAGCTAAAGCAGCCTGCATATCTTCTATATATTTTTCTATTTCATCTTTTACATTTTTAACAATCTTATCAATTTCTTTTTGTACTGCTTCATTAACAGCATCTTGGTTGTTTCGGTTAGCCCAAATTACATCCGGTAAATTTTTACCAAGTTTATCTGTTTTAAACTTGATAAAATCACTAATATCCCTACGTATATTATTTTTACGTTCACGCAAAGAGGACAATAAATTATTAATACATCTTATTTCTTCCTCATTGTCACACTTCTCTAAGTTATTAATGATAATTTCTATATTTTTTTCAATCTCAAAAATTGTATTCCTAATAACAGCAAAGTTATCTGTATTTTTTAGTTCTGTTAATACAATTTTTCCTAACTCTGCTATGTTACTACGCTGTAACATTCCTTGTTTATTCTCCAAACGCCCTTTTTTTGCGCGAGCAGCATTAACTGCTATAATGCAATATTTTGAGTCAACGTCTGGTATTCCTATCTTTTTCATATTTTCAGCTACTTTTGTTTTTATAACCCGTATATTCTCATCATTCTGCCCTAAATCACCATTTTTATCGTTTAGCACAATGATTACCTTTTTACCAGCATCAACAATATCTTTCATTCTCGCATAATTCTCGGCTTTTTCATTAGAACCAGAAGTACTCATGACAAAAATTACTACATCTGCTTTTTTCAAATGTTCTGTAGTCACATACTCGTGCTCTATGGGGGCTCCTACACCTGGAGTATCGGCCAGTTTATAACCATTCCATTCATAGTAGTCTACACTATCTGTTGTAGGTGTATCTGCGACTCTAGCATCGTCACTGCCTAAAAGTTCATTTATAATACTACTTTTTCCAGCATTATAAATACCATATACCATAATCTGCGGCTTTATTTCAGATAATTTCGTAGCATAAAGATCGTCTATTCTTAATACAGCTTCTTTGATGCTACCGTATTCTTCCATATAGGGCTTAACACTATTTTTCAAACAAATATGGTTTTCATTTAGCTTAGTTTTATAATCAATAAGCTGGTTACTCATAAAAATCCTCCTCTTAATACTGTGAGAACACGATTAAATGTGCTTTTTCCAATTTCTTAAGAATTATCACCAATTTCTCTAAAGAAAAATCTCTGGCTAAAACTGAATGATACTGCAAAATATGTTCATAAATATCTGTTACGGACAATTTCCCAGTAGCATAAATCAGTATTTCTTGTTCCAATACATCCAATACATAATCAAAAATTTTTGTTCTGCCCTTATCTAGTACTTGCATATACTTCTGTAGCATGACAGTTCGCATAGGATGTAACCCGAAATAATCTCCATCTTTTAAATTTTGTCCAATAGTCGAAAATGCTTCTCCAGTATAAATCATCTGATAATAATTAAAAATGTGGGGCAATGTTGACAGGCAATACCACCATCTGCCTACAGCCTTTACAGTGTTACTTTGTGGAAACCATGATAAAATTCTGTTTTGGGGAACTTTATTTTCTGTCAAAATTTGACACATATGTTTTTCTATTTCTTTATCCATATCCTGTGCCATTTGCAAAATATCCCATTTATTCAAAGACTCAGTTTCAGTCTGCGGAAAATCCCCTACTGATGTTATAAAATCCTTATCTATTATCCTTATGCCATATTGCTCGGGATTATTAGTTATAGATGTTTCTGCTAATGGCCAGTAACAAACTACAGCAATCTCTACACTTCCCTTCCCTAATTCAATTAATTTTTTAGCATAAGCTAAATTCTTTTCATAAATTTCTCTGGTAAATAGTGCTCCGCCTAAAATAATATTGCTAAATATCTGCTGAATCCCTGCATCACGGCATTTTACTATTACAGATTCAATTTCCTTTAGTGTTGAACCTTTTCTATAAGCATCTAGCACTTCTTGAGTTCCTGCTTCAATACCTAACTGTATTCTTTGAGCGCCAGCTTCAGCAATATAATCAATCATTTCTGGATGTAGGTATAGTGTATGGATATGCCCTTCGCAAAACCAGTTAAATTCACTCTTTTGGCGGAGTGCTTTTAATGCTGCGCATAATTCTTTTACTCGCTTTGGTATTAAAGTAAATGTATCATCGGTAAACATAATAAAAATATTATTTGAAGAATGCTGTTTAGACACAAATCTTTCTATTTCCTCTAATACATTTTCCACACTTCTAAATCTTACCTTTTTTGTATGGTGTCCCTCATGGCAAAAAGCGCAATGAAAAGGACATCCACGTCCTGTCATAATACTTAATTCGTAAGAGCGTTTATTGGGAACCAAATAGCAATTCTCATCAATAAATGGTAATGAATCTAGATTTTCTATAATATCCTGTTCTTGATTTATAACGGCTCCACCATTTTTAAGATACATTATCCCCTTAATTTTTGATAATGCCCCACTTCCATCAATAAAGTAATTTACAAGTTCTAATACAGTAAATTCACCCTCATATCTTACTACAGCATCACATCCAGATTTTTCCATAAAATCCTTATCCAAGGCAGTAGCTTGCGGTCCTCCTACTATTACTGGCAGATTATACGTTTTTTTTATATATTGGCAAAGAAAAATATTTTCAGTAACATTTTCATAGTCACAATACAGACCTATCATACTCACTGACTTTGTAGAACAAATTTCATCTAACAATTTTTTGCCTTCAACTAATTGCCCAGCAAAACTTTGCGATTCATATCCATTTGCATTAAGAAAAGCAGCCAATGAAAAGATCCCTAAAAATCCACCATATTTAGTAAACGAATTTATGTAGCGTCTATGCAGATTGAAGAATACAATATCATTTTTTCTCATCACTCATACTTCCTATCAACTTATTTTTTTCACTGATGAGAGTCCTATATCTTCCCTTTTGCCGAATAAGCTTTTCTTTTAGTAACTGTAATCCTTCTGTCTGTAAAAAGTCTAACAAACTCTTGCGCATACCGCAATTTACATATTTACTATATAAGCTTCCTGTGGCTGTCACAGCCTCAAAAGCACACCCACCATGACATAAATGCCAATAATTGCAGCCATAACAATCATGTTCCTTGAGATACTGCTGTCTGGATCTAATCCTCTGCGCATTAACTGACTCATATAGTTCCAATAAGTTTTTATCCTCTAAACTACCATATGTAAAATCATCCTTTTCATGTTCAGCCCGTCCGCAAAAGCCTGCGCTTCCGTCAGCATAAATGCAAATAAAACTTACCCCGCAGCTACCATTGAACGAACACTCATGTACTGAATCAACTCCAAGAATTGTATCCATGAGTTCATTTAAAGGCTCAATTATGATATTGCGATCTGATTCCATACAGTATCTATATAACTCTTTCATCAGTTCCACATAATTCTCATATACAGCTACACTATCAACCTCTGAAGCTCTGCCACAAGCAATTACTGAATGAATTTTTGGATGCAGATCATATTCTTCAATACACTTGGTCAATGCTTCCATATTAATTTGGCTAGATGTATTTAAAACCATCAGCGTACCATAATTTACACCCGCGTTCTTTAATTTTTGCATATTTTTTACTATTAGATCAAAAGTAGCTTCTCCATTTTTTGTCAGCCTATTGTTATCATGCAATTCTTTATATCCATCTAATGAAATTCCTATGCCCACTTTAAACTTGCAAAAAATACTAATCCATTCATCGTCTATCAAAGTTCCATTTGTTTGTATCAAGAATTTTATATGATAATTTTTTAGTTTTTCTGTTGCATATTGCATTACCTCAGTTAAATATTCTTTGCCGACACTCAAGGGTTCGCCACCATGCCACAGTAAAGTAATATTTTTATCATTTATTTTGTCTAATAGCAATGGTAGTTCGTCAATAGCTTTAAAAAGCATTTCTTTTTTTAGTGTAACTGCTTTTTTGTCGCCCTCGCTGCAATAAATGCAGTTTAAATTACAGTTTGTAGTGAGTTTCACAATAATCTGCATATATAAACACCTAGTCTCCAAATTTTAATTCTTTTAAGTCTTGTTTTAACGAACTAAGATAGCTACGCATTACTTCTACATATTCTTCCTGTGGTTTAAAATAGCTCTGCTGTAATCTGTCTAATTCTTGCTCCACCTGAATGGTAACATTATTTCTAATCTGAGGCATTATAGATTCCAAGAAGTCTTCTACATTTGTTCCTAAGTCAACCTCTTTGCTAATAGTTCTGGTGTTCCTATATTTTCTATAATATTTTTTCCCAAACAAGCTCCTAAAATTCTCCCACAGACCATCAGCTTCTCGTTCTTCATAAACAATCTCTGTATAATTATGGCTAATAGTGGTATGCTGTTTTTCTAGCACCGGTGCCTCAAAGTTAAGTGCAAAAGAATTCATTTTTTGTTCTTGATAGTTATCTATAATTTTAGCAATATTTTTATTCAATTCTACCTGAAGAATTGGTGTTATAATAGCAGATAATTCTCTAGAAATTATTTCTGGTTCCATGCGTTCACCTGTTTTGTCAACTATATCAGCCCACTGCCTAATTTTCCTGTGTACTTGCTTCCTAACTTGAAAACATATATCGTCGCTGATTTTCCTTGTATTATCTTTAATTGTCCGGCGATAGCTTTGTATAGGTGCTAATATTCTCTGTAACTCTTCATCAAGCCCTAAAATACCAACAAAACTTTCTTCACCATGCACAATACTCATAATAAAGTTATCCAAATTTTGTTTTGGCTTCTGTTCCTTAATTCTGATAGCCTCATCACTAACTTTATTACCTAAAATTTCCATCAGCAAGTCAAGATTGCTTTCTTTATACAAATTATCATCATGCTTTGCTATTGCCATCTTAGCGAGTAGAGTAGAAACACTTATCGCCCTGAACTTTTCAGAAGAAATATTCGGATAGTTATCTTTAATGCGGTTGCAAATATCATCTTCTTGTAGTTTTCTATTTTCAGGACTTTTAGCTCGCCAGTTAGAAACTAAATTGCCATCATCATCTTCATCTTCCTCATTAAAATCGGATTTAGTAATAACTACAATTGCTTCCTGCCCTTTACGTGAGAGTTTTTCGATATACTTCATATCAGCTTGCAACCCAGGTTCTGAAGAATTCATCAAAAATATACACAAATCTGTATATGGAATATATTCATTAACCATTTCTTCCATATTCCTTGTATCTCCATCCTTAGCTAACGCCCCTGTTCCCGGAGAATCCATCCATCTTAATCCCGACAAAGTATAATATTGAATCGCACCTGTAGTATCAGTAACTCCCTCACTAAACCAAATGTCACCAGCCACATCTTTTTCAACATCACCAATATTTCTACCTTTCTCCTGCATAGCAAAAATAGGATGTTCACGATGCTGATAGATATTATCAAAATCAGCTCTTTTTAAATATTTTCCGGCGAAAAAATTTCCTAATGAACTCTTGCCTGCTTTTACAGAACCAAACACCATGACCACCAGATATTTTTCATGAGTACGCATGAACTCTGTACCCTTTTTATTACTCTCTATCTGATAATGCCATTTACTGATATTATGTTGTATATCATTGATTGTTTCTTTCAGTATTTGATCAACAGCACTGACTGTTTCACCATTTACCTGAATATATTTTTTGCTTATTTTTAAAGAATTCTCCTCAAACTCTGCCAACTTATTAAACACCATTGTTCTACGCTCATTGACATCCTGCGAAAAATTTTCTAGGGATTTGTGAATTCTGTCTAACTTGTCAAAAAATACATTAGTTGTCTGCACAATATAATTTGTGGCCAATCTTATCTCCTCCATTGATAACGTTTATTTCTTGGGTTTCCGTTTTTTAAATTAGAGTTTTCTTTCACTTTGTTAGCCGCCTGAAGGCGATTAATTTTCATAATAGCCTTATTTATGCTTTCTAACTGTCTCTTATCTTCTTCTATTTCTTCAGATAACTTTTCTATAAACCCATCGACAACCTTCTTTTTGAAACTATCAGTATCCTTCGCTACATCAGTATTGTATTCAACTTTTTCTACAATATTCTCTAACCCTTCTTCGCTTTTCAATTTTTGCAAACTTTCAAAATATCTAATTCGCAATTCTTCTTTAATCCTTTCACTCTCTAATTTTTTTCTTTCTAATTCTGCTTCCTTGGCCTTTATTTCAGAGACCAGATAAGCATCGCTATACTGGTGATACTGGCTGTGTCTACTATAATCACTATAATCACTATGATTATCATGAGCAACAATTGCGCCACCAACTACTAATGCACCTGCTATAAACATTTCAAAATCTCTCCTTAATAATAATTTCTTTTTTCCTGTATATGTTTTTGCTGCAAGTCTCTAACCTTTTCCTCAAGCTGGTTCACAACTCGCATATTATTTCTTAAATACTTCTGGTATTCCTCTATTTCAGCAAATATTTCATCAATAATTTTGATAACATTTTGCTTATGTTGCTCTATTTTTTTGTGTTTTATATAACATTCTTTTTCATATTCATCTCGTTCGCTAGTTAATTCATTGCAAACATCCTTAATTAGCTTATTTTTTCGCTCTTTAGCTAAAACATTGGCTTCTGTTTTCCACTGAGTTAACTTTTTTATCAGGAATAAACGCAATTCGTCTACACCACTATTTTTTATTAAAGCAGCTTTATCTTCAGCTTTTCCTCTACCATATCTAATATTTGATACACGAAAAACAGGAAATCCGCTACCATCGCATTTATCCTTAATATCAGTTAATATTTTTTTCTCTATCAGAGCTAAATTGTCTACATCCACAGCTTCTGCGAAAGTTAAAACTAAGCAAAAATGCCTCCAAAAATAGCTATTATTTGGGAAAAATCTTTTAATTTCATTTAACCGGTTAATTTCATTCTTATGTAATTCCCCAACATTTGGCGTATGTACGAAAACCACCATATTAGCTTTTTTATAAGCATCGAAAGCAACTTTATCATCACAATCTACCGCATCTAACCCTGGCGTATCAACTAAAAATACATTGGGCCTAAACTCAGCATCACTTCTTGCAACAGTAGTTCTCACATCTCCTGTAGCAAAATACTGTTTATCTAAAAGAGAATTAAATAAACTGCTTTTACCATGATTCATGCGTCCAGCATTAACAATAAATATCTTTTTAGATTCATTTTCAATAATTTTTAAGTTCTTTTCTAGATTAGAAATAATATCATCAATATTATTGTCCAATATTCTTTTTCCCGAATACAAGTTTTCTTTACTCACCAACATTACCTCCCACTATTTTTTAGACACTTATCTCACATCATCTTTTATTTCCACAAAGCTTTACACACTGCACAGGCTAATAAAGCCACAAAGCCAAAACCACACAGCCTAATAATGTTAATCCCTAAATCAAGATTCAAAATCATGACTGCTAGCCCAAAAACAATACCGCCTACAATCACGGCAGCCAGCTTAGAGTTGGCAAATGACGCTATACAAACGATTATACCTACAAAAACCAATAAGCCTATTAGATACAGCACCTTTATCACCTACATAGGCCACAGCGCTTCTTTTCTTTTCTGTTAATAACCCACCTATGCGGCATACCATTTTGTCTGCGTGGACACTTTCCCGGCATTGGTCTGCCGTTGCTTTGAAAACGTGCCTGCCTTGTGCCGCAGTAAGTACACATATACTCAACTACAATGCTTTCCATAATCTTAATCCCTCCGTTTTTTAATCTTTAGATCAGTTCTTATTATCCATCAGCACAGTTATATCTACATCAAGTGCTTTGGCTATCAGCATCAGGGATTCTATATTATAAGGCCCTTTGCCGCATTCAATATCTGAAATTCTGGCACGTGATACGCCTGACATAATCCCTAGCTCTCCCTGCGTCCACCCCTTTAAGCGGCGATAATATAATATTTTTGCCCCTATCTTCTTATATTCCATGGCAAACATACGCCTATTCCTCCCATATTTTATTTATACTATTATTATGCAATATTTATCGCCCTTATGCTGTTCCTCTTATTTGATATTTGTGCTTCTTATTTGACTTTTCTTGAACACTTGTAGTAAAGATACTCCGTTTGGTAACTTTATCGGCTTGACTGCTCTTTTTTATCATTGTAGAATATCCCTGGAAACTTTAACATATTTTATCGTTTCTTATTTGTGAACTTTAGCTTTACAGAAAGGGTTAAGCTGTTATGAAAATCCCAGAATTTTTTCTGACTAATTATACCGGAAGCTACCACCTTGCTTCGTTCGGCAACAACGGCAATAAATTTATCTGTTCCAATAAGCCTATGGCAGATTGCCGCTTATCATCAAAAGCTATACCGAACAAAAGCCTTGCTACAGCCTTTGCCAATATCGACCTTGAAAATACAGAAGAAATCCTAGACTTCTGCAAAATATACGGGCTTCCCTACTCTGCCAAAAAATGCCTGGCTTTACGCAAGGTCATCAACTCGCAAGAAGATAGCTTCAGCTTTCATTTTGATTCTTTGTATCTAAATGAGATGCTTACAGAAGCAGACTACGCCATCCATAGCCGGGAAGCCCTTGACGATGCCCAATATCACTTCTGGATCACAGAAATTGTAGGTGAGGATATTATGCCGCTGATACTATTTAACCGCTGCGTAAAGCTGGTCAGAAGCATTTTAAATATTCAAAACTGGCTTCTTAGGTACGAGGGCTGTCCGAACAGTATTATTCATTCCTTGGCATATTTGCTGTTTTTTGCCGCACGTGGCACGGACTATCTGATTCCGCAGACAGCTTCTCCTACACTCGTCTTTGCCAAGAAAATAGCTCCTCCACATTCCGTATCCCAGGCTAAGCTTTTTGAACAGATAGAAAAAATAGATTCTTTCTATTGCACCAAGCTACAGAGCTTCCTAGCTGCCCTTGATGAAAAAACTATCAGAAACATCCACGACTACGACAAGGGAATAATCACGCAGAAGCAGTTAAATATTATTACAGAATCAGAAGAGCCTACTTTTCAAAGCGTTGACCGAGAATTTGCCCAAAGCGTAATTTATCATATTGTCAACGATGGTATTAGTATGTCCACATCAAAAATCAGCGTTATAGGTGGTGTGCCTGTCCCCGAATGGCACACCACCTACTTAATGAATGCTATTTACTTAGACCTGTATTTCAGTATTATCAATGCCGATACATATAAAAAATGCCTCAATCCGCAATGCGGGAAATACTTTTCATCCACAGACCGCCGTGCTGATGCAGTATACTGCTCTAATGCCTGCGCCTCTAAAATGGGGAAAAAAGGAAAATACGTAAGGATAAGCAAGCTTTAGTGAATATGGTCATAAAAGGAAATAGCATTCGCTAGAAATAAATCTAACGAATGCTATTTTGCATCCATATAACTGTTGTTATCTACGCTGCATAGCTCGCCTGCTTCTGGCAGTCCATACATAACGGCTGTCCAAATTTGCTGACGGAATAATTCAACACCTTCTCGCTTATAGCTGCACCACAGCCACAGCATACAGCAGAAGTATCTTTAGGAGCTGTTTGTTTTGCAGCTGATTTTCTAGTGGCAGTAGCTTTAGCCACAGGCTTATCCCCAACATTATTCTCATCAGTGTTGGTGTCAGCCTCTGGGTCATCACCAGTTGCAATGCACAGGCTCATCATATAGGCATACTTGATAGCAGCTGTCTGAGCCTTCATCACAGCCTTGTCGCCAGCGTCCTGCCCAGAACCAATACCATAGAGGTCAACACTTTCTCCGCTCTCACTGTCGATAATGCTAACTTTTACAATAACGGTGGCAAGATGTTCAGTGTTACCTTTAAGATTGGTCACATCACTAAAGGAAGCTATATTGGGATGCACAACAGTCGCCAGCTTGTTCCTGGTCAGTGCTTCATTGACTTTCTGCAACACATCCTCAGCAGTGGCATATTTATAGTTGTGGAAAGTGTTTACACCATTCTTAGTAACATGGCTACACTCATTCATAACGGCTACAAGTTTTTTAGCAATTTTAGCATTTTCCATAGTAAATCAGCTCCTTTAATAATCCTGCGGAAACAGAACCGTAATAGTATCGTATTCAGTACCGTCCTGGCTCTCTGCGATAATCCAGATTCTTGCTTCGCTAGTATCATAAGCTCCATGCACCAATCCGTTGTATTCTATAGCTTCTTCATTGAGCTGAATATCTTCTTCGCACAAGTCGCCCCAGTCCTTATTAAAGAATCTCCCTAACGCAATGATAACCTGGGTCTTAAACTGCTCATCCAACGCAGCATTGGCAATAGCCTTGGTTTGATAGATTTTAGCTTTAGCAAATAAGTTCATAAATATCGTCCTCCTTAATTTTAGACACAAAAATAGCAGGATGCATTGCGTGCATCCTGCGTTTAAGCTTCTTTCTTTACGCTTTGCTTTACCATTCTGCCATAAGGACAGTTTTCTGCAACAGCACAATAGCCAAGACATTTCCTGTCATGCCAACGCTCCTTTGCTGTACATACTGGTGGTAAAGCATTATTATCTAACGCAGCTTGTAAGCGCTTTGCCTTTTCGCTTACGTAAAGCTTCACCCAACGGTCGGAAATTTTATTGATAGGAATGATATAGGCAGGCTTACTAATATTGCGTTCCGAAGCAATACGCAGGTTATAGTCCCTGCAAAGTGCTTGTATCTTCATACTATCTACTTTAAAACCTCTTGCTTCAAGCAGCATACGATAATAGTTAAGCTGAATTGCCCAATCCAACAGATGCTTCACACCATCCATACGCCATTCTTTACGTGTTTTCGGCTGACCTTTTCTCGCCCCTGTCTTATACACTTCCCCTGTCAGCACATCTACCTTGTAATAACCTAAGGCACGCATAAGTTTATAAGAAGATGTAACTTTAAAATCACCTAAAGTCGCATCATCGTAATCGGCAATCTGTCCATATAAATCAAACTGCCCCGAAGTTATCTCATCAGCAAGACGTTCTTCGCTAAGCATATTGCCTTCCGTATGCGCTTCATTGATAGTATGTACAGCGGTGCCATGAAGGGCGTAGAGCTGCTGCTGTGGATTAACTGCATACTCCGTAGTTTGCTTGAGATAAGTTTCTCTCGTGCCACAAAGCAATTCCGTTACCGTAGCTTTTGGCAGCTTTCTATCCAAAGCTGCTGCAACGGCTCTCAACGTAGGCAAAAACATACATCTTTCAATACGAGGGCACTTATTAAGGCACTTTAAGACAGTCACACTACTCCCGTCAGGACAGATAAATTTGGTAGCAGGCATCACGCAGCACTCCTTTCTTTCAGTTCGTAATCATATTTCACATGAGTAATATAGCAATACGCATCTTCTTTTAAGTTCCTCATAATTTTTCTTTCCATTGTCGGGAAATCATCTAAATTGCTTACTGTTTTACTAAGAAAGTACCTGATATACTCCATTAAGTCGTCATAGGTTTTGAAGTATTCCACTGTCGATTCACCATCTTCAGCATAATCCAGCTTGTACTGCTCATTTACAAAAACGCCATTGTAATCATTAGTAATGTAAATTCCATCTTCAGATGCATCGGCAAAATAGATCAGCTTGATTTTATCTGCATATCTTTCACACAGAAGCTTTTGCAGGCTTTCTACATTCGGAGTCCATGCAGTTTCCGTTTCTGCCTGAAAAAAGTAAAAGCTGTCCTGTTTGCTGATAATCCCATCACAATCTACAATCATGTCGCCTCTATCAAGCTCCTGCAGCTCTGCTTCTTTATATCCATGTGCTAAAAACAGCTGATAGATATATGAAGCATACAAATCATCGTGACACGCACGAAATTTGTTAAAGAAGCTCTGGAGCAGCTTTTTATCCCGGCTATAAAACCACACCATATTATTGCACTCATTAGCCATAATCGAATCCTCCTTAAAATTTTGCAGACAGCCCTAAGCGAGCTGTCTGCCTTTCTATTTTTATGCAGCAGCAGGCAGAAGCAATAAGCCCTTTTTCGCTGCTCTGTCCACACCCTCATCAAGCAGAGTTCCACCTATACGCTCCAGCTCAGTAGCACGGTTATAATCTGCTACGTCCTGTGAACTGCGGGTAACAGCGTTTACCAAGCCGAAATGTGAAAAATCGTTGCCCATAATAAAATGGCGCAGGATAGACGCACGTTCAAGCTTATTTAAGACATACCTGTCACCCAATACTTCTACTGTCTGCACAGGATTTTCGCCCGTTTCAATTCGCATCGCACTGCGCAGCTTATCTACAGTGAGATTAAACTTTGCTTCATCTACCGCTGCACTAACAATATCCTGCACCTTCATAAAATATGCCTTGTCGTCAGCAGCCAATGTTTCATCAGAATACAGTTCATACGCATTATCCGTGTCTTCAACCTGTCTTCCGGTATGATACTTCTTATGCGCATAGTCTTTGCTAATCATACCGTTTTTGCAAATCAGGCGATATACCAAAGGCTCAACCTTCAATGCTCCTAAGCCAATCTCACTGTTAGAAACCACAAAGCCTGCCTGCACGATATCGCCAGGTACGATTTCGGTTTTCATGGTTTTGTTAATAACCTTCAGATACAAGTGAGTTTCCGTAATATCTGCGCTCACCACCTCGCAGCCTTTCATCTGTGAAATTACAGGCAATACATGGTCTACAAGCTCCAGATTGTCCAACCTGCGATAGCGGTCACTTAAAAATGCTCTGAGCCTGCCATCCAAAGTACGCAGCATACGCTTTTCAGGATTCTTCGTCAGCCAGCCATTAACATTTTCATCGAGCAGCACAGGATATTCTGCACGCATACGCTCATAATACTTATAGGGAATGCCAAGGCGTTCTGCAAGCTGGCGGTGCGCAATCTCTCCCAAGCGATAAGAAAGTACGTCGTCACCAGTAGCAACACTCATCATCGTCAAACCATTAGTACTGTTTACTTTAAGGCTGCGTGTATCTGCAATCAGGTCTTGACGTGCTTCACGCTGACGCTCCAGCTCCTCATAAAGATTTTGAATAGTTTTGATTCCTTGTTTCATTTTTTGTTCCTCCTAATTTTTTGACATAGATTTGGTGTATATGATAAATAGGAGCACGCCAGTTCAAGCGTGCTCCTAGGATTTTCGGCGCATAAAAATAACCGCTAGTATTGCTACCAGCGGTCAATCTTATGTTCCTATGTTCCTTTGCAAGGGCACTGTGATATATTCACAGGCTCATACACCATAATAATATATCATTGAAAAGAAAGACTATGACAAAACTACTTACTGAACCCTGACTTTACTGTAATATATTCAACCACAGCTCGTTTGGTTATCTTCCATTTACCTTTGATGCGAAAGCCTTTCAGCTCTCCGCTGTTTAAAAGCTCATATACGCTGTTACGCCCTATGCCCAACATCTCCATAACATCATCTATGCTTAACATATCACCATATTCCTCAAACATTATTACCCACTCCTTTCGCAGATTATTTTCTAACAAGTGACTTGTTTACATCATATGTTAGCATTCATATATAACTATACAGCGCATGGTTTTTAAAACTACACTAATACAATATGTTAAGCAATAAACAGTTATAATTTCTTGTGAGATGCCATACGCTCAGCATAAGCTACTAAGCTTGTGTACGTAATAAAATAATCTCTTCCTATTTTATAATACTCCACTTTACCAGTACGAATCAGTTTATAAATTACACCAGAGCTGCAGCTCAAAGCATATGCAGCATCTGTAACACGTAAAGCTATTTTATTCATTATAGCCACCTCCACAATTTGATTACATATATGTTAGTTAAGAAGAAAGCAAACAAGCCGATTTGATTTTATATGATTTTATTTTATATCTTTTAATAACATATATAGTAATCCAGATACAAGATGCGGTGACATAGGTAGTTATATATGTATAAGATAGAAAGAAATGAGATGTAGCAATGTATAAGTGGTAGCTTCTACACCAACAACCCCAAACTATAATTAACAGTAGTAATCTTTTAACTAGTTACGCATCTGTACAGCAAAACTAATCGGAGGTGCTTCAAATGCCAAAATCTGCTATTGAAAAACAAGTTCACAATAAGTATGACAACAAACAGCGTAAATCTCAAGAGAAGAAAACTGAACGATTAAGCTTTCGAGTATCACCCGAAACAAAAGCAAGCTTTACAAAGCTGCAAACAGAAACTAACCTTTCCCAAGGAGCTTTGCTTGAAGTATTAGTCAAGAATAATCACTTGACCATAATTCAAAACGGTTCTCTCATTGCCAAAGAACTCGCAGTAGTAAGCCAACAGCTTAATACTGTTAATATGTGTATCCGCCACGGCAATAATGGTTTAGCAATCGAGCAACTGCAGCAAGCGAATAATACATTCAATGATATTCAAAAATTATTGTTACAAGCTGTGGGAGGAATCAGAAATGGCAATCTTTAAAATTGAACCTCATGAACAATACACGCTTAAAGGTATGCTTGATTATATCAGTGATGCCACTATCCACGATAATCAAATATTATTTACAGATGCGCTTTATGCTATTAATACAAATCCATTATACGATATGATGCTAACCAAACTCCTGAATTGCAAAACTTTCGGCGTCCAATACAAGCAAATTACGTTATCCCTCAACGAAGAAGAATCAGACCGGCAAACAGATTTCATTTGCTTATGCCAAGAAGCTGCATGGCTGCTTTGCAATTATACACACTGCCAGATTGCCTACGCTGTACATGGTAATACTGATAATCTCCATACACATTTTATTTTAAACTCTGTAAGCTATCTTGACGGACACAAGTTGCATCTAGGCTGCCAGGATACAGTTTACCTAAAGAACACAATAAATGAACTGCTGCAAAGATATAACTTCAGTTTAATTGTAAGCAAGGAATAAATAAGTAGATAACTCTCCAGCTAATAACGCCAATTTTCGATTTTATACACCGCTTTCCATAAAATATTTTCTGAAATAAGCTTATAAAATTGATTTTTGGCGTTTTTAATGTTACAATGAGCATGAAAGGAGTTGATTTCATGCTCTGCCAATTTTCATTTAAAAATTTCAGATCCTATAAAGATGAAACTGTCTTCGATATGCAGGCAGCAAACCTACCTGAGTTTGCCGAAAATATTATTGACTGTAAGCCAGCTAGTAACCTTCTACCCGTAGCAGCTATCTATGGACCTAATGGTGGCGGTAAAACAAATATGCTGCAGGCTCTAACCTGCCTTATCTCCACCGTAGTAAAACCTATCTACGATATGGAAAAAACTCGTACTAAGCTTATAGTACAGCAAAAAGTATCTTGCACGCCCTTCCTGTTTGATGAAAAAACCTCTAGTGAGCCTACAGAATTCCTGCTTTACTTCCGTACCAACGGCTATGAGTACCGCTATTACCTTTCTATGCTTCATGATGAAATCATTGCCGAAGCACTGGACAGAAAAAAAATAGGCGGCAAACGCACCGCCCATGTTTTTGACCGAGAAGAAAAAGTTATTACTTTAGGCTCCAGTATAAATAAAGCATCAATCAATAGAGATGTAAATCCAAAGATGCCCTACTTATCGTTCTTGGCAATCAACTATGATATACCTGCTATCAATGACGCTCAAAAATGGTTTGAAAGCTGCATTATCCGCAGCTATGCTAATCCTGAAGCTGAATTACAGATAATGCTGTCTGATAACAAAACCATACGCCGGCAAATTATCAGTGCTTTAAATGATATGGGTATTGACATCAACGGCTATCGCTACGACAACGATAGCAAACAACTCATCATGCAAAGAACACTGCATGGAAAAACCTACGAGTTATCCTATAAAGATGAATCCGATGGTACTAAAAAGCTCATTGCAGCATTGCCGATACTACTGATTGCTTTAGCAGAAGGCCGGTTAGCAGTTATTGACGAATTAGATGCCAAGCTTCATCCGAAGCTGCTGCGTTATATCATAGCTCTGTTTAAAAATCCTAAGCTAAATACGCATGGAGCGCAACTAATCTTCACCTCTCACGATATAGCAACTATGAAAAACACTGTTTACCGCCGTGACGAGATTTGGTTTGCCGCTGAAGGAGATAATCACAGCAGTGAGCTGTACTCACTCTATGAGATCCGCAAAGAAAACAACGAGCGTATCAACAATACTGCAGCTTATGACAAACAGTATCTTGAAGGACGTTACGGTGCAGACCCATACTTGCAGAATATGCTGAAGGATGGTGAATGGCAATGAGCTTAAAACCTCCGAAAAAAGGCGACTTGAAGAAATCCTGGCTTAAACCCAGACGTGACACTCCCAAAAAGATTCAGCCTGAGTATCATCTTATAACTACCGAAGGTATAAGCACAGAGCCATCTTACTTCCAAGGTGTCAAAAACACTATCAACAGCAAATATCGTGGCAGAGTGCAGCTAGATATCATCGGTATAGGTGATAATACTCTCAACCTTTTACAGAAAGTAAAGCAAAAAGTTGCCAAAAGCTCCAATATCTATAAGCATGTATGGATTGTCTATGATACTGACGATTTTCCTGCGCAAAACATTGATAAGGTTGTCGACCTTTGCCATACTTATAGTAACGAAGAAACTACTTATCACGCGCTTTGGTCAAATCAATGCATTGAACTATGGTTCCTGCTGCATTTCTCGTTTATCCACTCAAATTTACATCGTCAGGAATATTGGACAAAGCTCAGTTCATGTCTGGCTAAATTAAACACAAGTGAATATAAGAAAAACAGGTCTGATATGTACCAGCTTTTGGAACCTTATATGGAGCAGGCTATTAGCAATGCCAAGAAGCTTGCCAATATTAATAAAGGCAAGAAGGCTTCTCAATCCACGCCGGGAACAGAGGTATATCGCCTAATAGAAAAGCTGCTTCCGTATCTGAAATAATAGATTTGCTGCTACGCCCCTTGGCATGAACTGCCAAGGGGATTCTTTTATTGATTCACAAAGACTTTTCATACGATTTTACTTTTTTATAAAATGTAGAACTACTCATACCATATTTTCTCATCAGAGAAACAGCTGTAACCTTTCCCTCCTTCCAGTCCTCATAATCAGTTATCCAAGAATCTGGTAATTTTTTATTAGGTCTGCCAAATTTCACCCCTCTTTTATGTGCAGCATCTATCCCTTCACGCTGTCTTTTTCTGATATTGTCACGTTCGGTCTCAGCCATGGTGGCAAGCACTTCTATCAAAATATTGTTTACCATCTCCATGAGCATTTTCTGCAGCTTGTTATCATATTGACTGTAATCAATAAGTGTAGTAGGTAAATTCAAAATTCTTATCATTACGCCCTTTTCACGATAGTATTCCAGATTCTCCTTGATCTCATTTTTATTTCTGCCTAAGCGCTCCATCTCGTGAATATATATAGTGTCACCACTTCTGACCATATTTTTAAGTGTATTATACGCAGGACGATTAAAATCTTTACCTGAAAGCTTATCTGCGTATATATCTCGTTCATCAGGCACATATTGTTTTAAACTATCTATCTGACGAGCAAGATTTTGCTCTTTACTACTGACGCGAACATAGCCAAAAATTTTAGTAGTTACTTTTTCCATAAATTTCTCCCTTCATAAAATAAAGATGCTCGAAAAAGCTACTAGCAAATTCGAGCATCTCCATTATTAAAATATAGATGTTTAAGGACACTTTTCCTAAGGATTTTCATCATTGTAAAAAAGTGTACTTTTTCGTGGATTGAAATGAAAATAAGATAATGTAATACAATTACCCAGGATACCCATTTGCATTACGCAACAGGATGCAAGATATCTTGTAAAGCATCTACGGCTCCCTGTTGAAGCTTTGGCACAACATGAGCATAGGTATCCAAAGTGATTCGAATGCTCTTATGTCCTAAGCGTTCAGAAATCGTTTTTATATCTACATTTTGTTCAAGAAGCCATGTTGCATGTGTATGCCTGCAATCATGAAAACGAAACTTTGAAGATAACCCTGATTTCCTGAGTAACTTCTTTTTAAAAATTTTATCACTAAAATAAGCTGGATCACAGAAACTGCCATCAGCATTTTCGATAATAAAATCATGGTTCTTCTCTAACCATTCATGCACTGTCTTCTTTTTTAAATTGTGCAACTGATATGCCTTACGCAACTCCTCAATCAATTTTTGCTCTACTAAAATAGTCCTCAAGCTAGTACTATTTTTAGCTGTACGCTGAACTCGCTTTCCGTGCCTACTAGTAACAACTGTCTGCTTTACAGAAATAAGATTTTTTTCAAAATCTATTGCTGAATATTCCAAGCCAAAAATCTCACCTATACGCATTCCTGTAGCAAAAGCAATTCTAACCACCAAATAATCTCTACAGCTTTCTGCTTTTGCAACCTCTAAAAGTTTTTGATATTCAGCTACTTTGAAAACATTGATAGGTGTAGGTTCTATGCGTATTGGCTTAGTTAATTCAACTGGATTTTTCATTAATAATCCATCTCCCACTGCATATTTAAACACCATTTTAAGTAATCGTCTAATAGCGTTAACCGTGCGTGGAGCTAACTTTGAACCATCTACTTTTCCAGATTTACTCAACTTTACAAAGTACTCTTGTAGGCCAACACGAGTAAAAGCACTTAATTTAGTAGAAGCAAGATAAGGCTTTATATGGCAACGATAAGCACATTCATAACGTTCGTAGGTTTTAATCCTCACTGTACTTCTGACAGTATCCTCTAACCACTTATTCATATACTCCCCTAGTGTAATATCGTCATCTTCATTTTGGGGTAGTACACATCCGTGATCTAAATCTAATTTGAAATTTTGCCCCTTTTCCAAAACTTCCTTTTTTGTAAGGCCAGTGAATTTTTTTCTTTTCGTTTTTCCAGTTTCCAAATCCTTGTAAGGGAACTGCCCTACAAATCTTTGCGTACTTTTATCGAAATAAATTGTGCCTTCTCCAGCAACTCTTTTGGACATTTCTATACCTCCAATCTTTTTATCAAGCATCTATCAAAATGCTCAAGGATATAATATATAATCAAATTTTAGAATGTTGGCAGTAATAGCACGTTGGTATAAGATTGTTTTTTCGACAAAATAGGCTCTCTTTATCAGTTAAAATACGTCCACAAACGTTGCATCTAGCAACAAATTTAAACAAGCTTTTCGGCTGTTCTATCTCCCTTTTATTCAGTTCAATAGATTTTTCAGAACCAAGAATCCCTTTTCTTAGCATCTCAAAATTTCCACTTTTTTCTAATCCACCATCATAAAACAGCCTTTCATTTGTTTGAAGATCTAAACTATGACCAGCATAATTAATAACCTTACCATCTTCTACTATCGTAATACCATAAATCATCATTTTATTTTTATCCTCCAATCCTAAAAAGCGAGTTATACGTAAAATATCCTCTAAACTTTGTTCTTCAGAAGTATTTGGGAAATACGCACTAAAATCATCTCTGGCGGCACCATCAAAACACTCTTTAACCCCATTTCCAACAAAAACACCACTATTAGCAATGCTTACAGGGAATCCATTAAAATCTTTATTCTGTTGATATGTAGCTATTGGTACATTATAAAGATATTCTTCACAATATACAGATGCTGGCATAGATATGTCACTACAAAGTTCTGCAGTTTCGCAAACTCCTACCTCTGCATCTTTTTTCTGTTGACGACAGCCTTGTAATAATGGATATATATCATTCTTGTTTAATACAGAATTAACATATTCGACTAATCTCCAAAATTCACGAGGGCTTTCAGACATCTTCTTTTCCGTACTCACATTAAAACAATCTACCAAAATATGTGCATGAGGTCTATTAGGAATATTATCATGCACCGCGGCTATAATCTGATATTCTTTACCAAAAAATCCCGCTATTTCCTCAGTAACTTCAAGATAATTCACCCACTGTAGTTCCTTTTTAGCTTTATATGAGACAACTAAGTGTTTCAGCGGTCTACCAGCATCTTTGCCTGTACGTCTAGCAAAAAAGCCGAAATCATCAATGGGATCCTCAGAAGAAACCATCTCAAAATACGTCAATGACTTTGTCGTAGCATCTTCACGAAGAACATATTTTGCATGTTTTTTAGCTTTTGCATTATTATCCGCCTTACCTTCAGCACCTACATTTATAAGACGCATTATTGATTTATTACCCATAATAACCTCGCCACCTCTCTCTTAAGTTCTTCTTTATGGAATCTGTCTGATTCCAATAATAATTTCATTGTTTTGATATTATCTAGAATTAACGGCTTATATTTCGCGCCTTCTCTGTTATATGTATCTAAATAATTATCAACAGATTTTCTAAGCACTTCAGATTTATTTATACCATTTATCTTCGCTAAGTTCTCCAATTTTATAAATTCTTCGTCATTCAATCTACATTGAACTACTTTATTCCGCTTATTGTCCATGGATACTCTCTCCTTCATCATCTTTAAACGCTATTCCGATAAATCCCTGTACAGATCTACCCGTATTAGGATCTCGAATTTTCTTTTGCTCTGCACATCCAGCAAATTTTGTCAAAATTTCTTGATACAAAGAATGTCTGCTTAACGGTTTAGAAATTCCATTAGCTTGGCAGTAACTATTGTATTCATCAAATAACTTGCTACTTGCTATTTTCCCATCTGTTGCAAGCTTCAAACAGTCATTCACAAAATTTTTATTGCTATTTTGTTCAACTGAATAAATCTTGAACAGATCTTGAGCAAACTTACTATCTGTAAATTTACGCTTTTTCTTAGTTTCCATATAAGCATCAAAAGCCATTGATACAATCAAATCTCTTTGCTCATACAAGGAAGCAGCTAGCGTAGAGTCACGCTTCTTAACAGAATTTTTAAATCCTATCAAAAGCATCCTATCCATAATAGCCTCAGCTTGCAGATTATGCAAATCAGGCAGCTCATTACAACAGAAGAGTAGTTTTGCTCTAATAGGCACATCTCTATCCTCGGCATATTTTTGCGGTAATGTTAATTCTCCTCCGCTAACCATCAGCTTAAATAACTGCAGGCTTTTTTTGGAGCTTACATCAAGTTCATCAGCATAGTTAAGCTTGGCTCGAACTGCCGACATTGAAGAAAAACCTTCAGCCATCTGTGTTAACGTATACTTTCTTACCATGGATTTAGGTGTTATAATAGAAGCGATGAATTTAGCAAGCGTTGATTTCCCTGAAGCTGTCGGTCCTATAAAAAAGATTGCTTTCCGCTCCTGCTGGCTATCAGCTAATATATAACCGATTGCCTCTAATACAAGTATTACTTTACTCTTATCTTTCTCGGATAACGAGTTTATATTTTCTAAGTCCATAGGTTCTTTTAACAGCTTCAAAAGAGAGTTAGGAAAACTATTTGGGTATTCAACAGTACAATAATTGCAATCTAGCACATAATCGAAATAGCTATCTGCTTCTGCCGTAAAATTTCCGGTGTTTATATCCAGAACTCCATTGCGGAAATTAACATATTTCATATTTTTTTCAAACACTTCATTTTCAATATGAATTTCTGAATCAACTGCCAGTTCGTTAAGCAGAGTTTTTATGTTTGCCACAGATAAATTTTCGCAGCCTAACTGCTTTAGTATATTATCCTTGAAAAAGCGAAATAACTCATTTCCTTTTGGCAGCTTCTCTATTAACCTTATTTCTGGTTGGATAATATAAAAGTCGTTTCCATCACAGTAAAGTTTTTTCTGATTGATGATGGAAGTTTTTAGTTGCAGGAGTTCTTCCTGACGTTTGTTAAAGCATAATGAAGTTTTTGACATTGGATTATCCTCCGTTAAATTCTTCATATCAGACCGGTCAAATATGATAGTTTGCAGCAATGCGTCCATTACTTCACGGCTTTTATTCTACTAAAATCACGCTTCAAAGTAAGCATATGAAATTGCCACTTTACTTTTTGGAGGTTTTACAATGAACAATCCCTTTGATTTATTAAAGCTATATCACGTAGCACAGTTACAAGAACATCTTTTAACTGAAGACACCAACAATAATTTTGACTTTTCTACATTATTATCAGAAAATGATAATATACGAAAATACTCCAGCACAAGATCAACCGCAACGATTATATCGTTAAAAACAATAAAGAATTCTATTGAAAGCAATGATTTTAAGAAATTATGTGAATACTTAGTATTGTTCCTGAAAGAAAATTTAATTTTAGACGAAAAATTGCTTTCACTACCCGATTCACTCAAAACCATAATAGTAGATTCTGATAACGGGATTATCCTCGTTCATATGATGTCAGCATATTTCAATCTTGCACAAGATAACAAAAGAAGTAGCCGTACTATTATATCCGACTACTTAAAAATCGTCCAAAATATCAATGAGCAAGATTCAAGAACACCCAAGGAAGCATTAGAGCAATTAAAAAGAAATATAAGTGCTTGCTCAATATTTCCTTATTTAAATGAAGCCGCTGGTTATACAGCCAAGAACGAAAAAATTACTGCTAACTGGATCGAAAGGAATCTTTTTAATAGTATTACTGATAATTTAATGCTAGATATTTTTCTTACTCATAATAAAAAAAGCTTACCATTTCAAGCAAAATATCTCAATGAGCAGGACGTTGATTTAAAATATAAGCATGTAAACAGAATACATTCTTATCAATATCAATTAGAACAATTGAATTTGCTGCTTGACGGTTGCAAAGTATCGCTAATAGCCACTAACAGCGATACCAACGAACAAAAAATAAATAAATTAATATCACAATATACTTTTGAAATCATGACAAACGCAAATTATTTATATCTAACATCTATCATGGCTCCTATTCTAAAAAACAAAGAAAGTAAAGCACATAACGAAATTACTAATTACCTTTTGGATAGATTTTATGTATTTATTTCTTTGCTTTCACTTCTACCTTATCCACGATTACAGCGCTCGTTATTGACTTATTTCTTTGATAAGCATTTCAAGTTCTTTAAGCCTATAATAAATTATTATGAGGTGCACGACAAAAATATAGAGGATTTATTTAAAACAATATCAAAAAAAGAAATAGATTTTCGAGAAATGATATGTAAAATAATTGAAGAAATCAATACAAAAAATAGTTCTCTAGAAGATGTAAGTATATTTAAAGCAATAGATGATGCCAATAATATCATTATTCCTTTATTAAGATATTCTCTTTTATTAGAAGAATATTTACAAACCTATATTGAGTTAGAAAAAAATAAAAGCGAGGAGTTTTTCAAAACAATTCAAGGCTATCTTCTACACGAACTAGCAAGACACAATGATATTTTCTTATATGAATCTAATCACGAACATATCCTGCCTTCTGTTTTTTACGAATTTATGGAAGCTAATAACAATCACTATCATTTCGATAAAAAGCATTTCTTTGATATTTTACCTAAACCAAACAATGCTCATAATAAATCGACTTCAGATAACCGTCCAGAATATCAAAATATATTTGCACGGCATATGAGTAATAACTTCGCACTCACATTTCCAGCTATAAGTGCAAAGTTTCGTACTGCAGAATCTATATTTTTACAAGGAGAAATTTTTATAAATCGTTACAATCTACGCTAGTCTTTTAATAATAAAAATAACTCTAGAAAGTAAGCTTAACCTTTAACTTTCTAGAGTTATTTTTTCTCTACTTCTCTCGGAACAACCGGAACACCCCTAATTGCACCATCATTGCACCAAAAAACAAAAAAGCTCTCGGATTTCTCCGAGAGCCGATTGCCATAGTTGGCGGAGTGGGTGGGATTCGAACCCACGCACGGGGTAAACCGTCTAACGATTTAGCAAACCGTCCTCTTCAGCCAGCTTGAGTACCACTCCATTAGACTACTTTATTAGTATAACACAAATTCTATTGTTTGGCAAGTATTTGCGCATACTTTTTATGGCGGAAAGGGTGGGATTCGAACCCACGGAGGGCTTGCACCCTCGCTAGTTTTCAAGACTAGAGCCTTCAACCGCTCGGCCACCTTTCCGTAATATTTAAATTATACGGTAAAAAGCCTTAATCGTCAAGCAAAATTAACTCAATGCTTTATCGGTAACTGTTAAGGCTTGCTGCTCCAGCTTCTGCGCCTCTCGTAATAAAAATTGCAGTTCTGCTTTAACCTTTTGATTATAAATTTCATCTTTAGTCAAGCTTAAATTAATGCGCACATTATATTCAGCACAGCGCAGCGCCGCCCGCGCTAATAAAGCGCTACACGCTCCGTCAGTAATAACACCTGGATTACCTATTTTTACCAATTTTTCAGCTAGTTGCAGCACCTCATAAGATGCCTTAGCAATAGCTACCGGAATCTCCGCCGCCTGCTTAGCAGCCTGATGTATTGCTTCAATACGCACTACCTTCTCTGCTTCTGTATCTTTAGGCAGCTTATAGCAAGCCATAAAGCTGTTAAACACTTTAGCATCTTCATTGACAAGCTTTAGTAACTGTTCCCGCACTTTTTCAGCGGCAACTAAGATTTTTTGTACTTCTGCCTCTTGCTCCGCAAACTTTTTCTTGCCTATAGTCAGATTAGACACCATGGATGCCAGTGCGGCAGCTAAGGCTCCAGCCATAGCCGCGCTGCCGCCACCGCCAGGCGCAGGCTCACTGCTAGCCAATTTTGCTAAAAATTCCCTACTGCTAAGTTCTATCAAATTATCCATTACTATTTCTCCTATGATAAAAGGCTATGCGATTTACGCCTATAGACGTATTATCACATAGCCATTTTTATTTTAATTTTTGTGCGCAAGCCAACGCCGCGCTTGTACCACGGCAGCATAAGCGTCTAAGGGCTCCGGTGGCACTAACAAGCCTAATGGTATTAGCTTCCGCCAGCCTTTTGGTGGTTGCTCCTGCCAATACAGCTCGCGAGCTTCCTCTGTACTGTGCGCTTCCTCTACTAAATGTAGCGCTGTATAAGGAAAAGCTTGCTGCACCGCAGCACCAATAGCTTTACTATTGGTACCATTTCCCATAATAATAGCTGTAATGCTTTTCTGCGCCGCAAATTTACGCAGTTCATCTGCAATGTCAATAGTTAAAGCAATGCGAAGCGCCAAAATACTGCCGTCTTCCGCTACCAAAGCCAAGCCTGTTTTACTGCGTCCGGGATCTATACCAAGATACTTATTCATTCTTCGCGTCCTTAGGCACAACCTCCAGCCTTATCCTTACAGATCCGGCTGTAGTAATATCACCTTTAGCATAAGCCTTTAAAGTAAACATACCGTTAGTTCTACGAATGGCATTGCTGGTTTCAATCATAGTTGCAGCATCCAAATTACCCACTTTACCTGTCAGCGGATCAGGTAAAACACCTGCCTGCACAGCATTATGATTAACCTGGCTTAAAAATGCCATAATAAGATTCTCGTTATTATCCTTGTCGTCACGCAAATTATAATCAACGCTTAAAATCAACGTATCATCAGGATAAATAAATTGATTTTCAAACATTTCAATATCGCAGACCGCCAGTTCGCCAACCATAATATTAGCCACAGTACGAATACGGAAGAATAGGTTACCGCGGCTTTTATCCAAAGCGTCAACGGCATTTTCTACCATGTTCTTAGAAATCCAAATAGCCTGCAAAGGCTGCTTTGTTTCCTGCACGCCTAAACGCTGCAGCGCAGTTTCGTTAGCATTTTGCAGCAGCCAGTTAACCTGTGCAATATTTTCCTCATGCTTCAGCCCACCGCGCATAACGCCCGCGTAAACAATCTCACCAGCACGATAATAAACCTGCCCCTCGCGCATGTTGATGATACCTTTACGCAAAGCCTCCGTGGTTTGCTCCAAATCCTTGATTTCGCTGGTAAGCGCCTCTTTGGAGTTTGTCAGCTCAGCAACCTCATTTTGCGCACGGCTGTACATAGCATTTATTTCCGCCAGCTTAGTCTCCATAGCATCATTTTCCTGCATGCTTTCCTGCATCTTGGCGTCTAATTCGCTGATTTTTTTATTCTGTGCCTCAACTTTATTTTTGGCTTCGTCTAAAGCTACAGCAGCATTGTTTTTTTCATTGTTGAGCATTTTCAGTTCCTGCTGCAATTTATCCATACCAAAAAGAGCGGTGCGCGCACTCTGTGAAGCTATGGCCATAACGCCAATAGTCAGTACGGCGATAATCGTGCCGCTAGTTACCGTCAGCAAAATTGATGTATACTTAGGACGCAGACCAAAGACGGACATTTTCTTTTTACCTATTTTGCTGCCCATTTTATCGGCCATATAAGCAATAAAGCCGCCGACTAAAGCCATAATGACAATCAATCTAATTCCTACCAAGCAACCACCTCCCTTGGCGTAATTTGTAAATTCCTATTTAAACACTTTTCTTCTTCATCAAGTACAAGCCGATACCTAAGCATAAAATGTTAGGTATAGCGCAGGCTAAGAACGGCGGTAAGGCTCCGCCTTTGCCTAAACCGGAAGTAAAGGTCATAACTGCATAGTAAATAAAAATAACGATAATACTAATGCCTAAGCCAATGGACGAACTGGTTCTTTGCTTTTGCGTACCTAAACAAGCGCCAATCATAGCAAAGAAAAAGCTTGCCAAAGGAATATTGATACGCATAAAAATCTCGCACCACTGCTTATAGGCAGGTGTTTGCTGCTTTTCCAAAATGCTGATATATTCGCGCAGCTCGCGGATAGTCATTTCTTCCGGTTCTTTTTGTTCCCAAGAAATCTGCTTAGGAGAGAAGTTCAGCGGAATAATCTGTTCTGTAAATTTAGCTGAACTCTGCACGCCTTCTTGGTCATCCAAAGCAAAAACGTTGCCGTTTACAATACGCCAAGTACCGTTTTCCCAATATCCTTCTTTGGCTGTTTGAATGCGGGCAATTTTACCTTTATTAAATTCTTCAATGGTAATATCGGTCATTTTGCCTTGCTTTTCGTCAAATTTATTGGCATAGGTTACTCGCTGCGTAGTGCCGTTAATTGTTTTAATAACAATGTGGTCTTGGGTACTTGGCCGCGAATTGTGCTTTATTTCTTCATTCAAAATACGGCTCGATTCCGCTTTGGAAAACGGTACCATTTTTTCTGCCCACACCAAGGAAAACATACTTACAATAAAGCCAACTACTAAAACCGGCGCCACAATGCGGTAATAACTGACGCCGCCGGCCTTCATAGCTGTAATTTCACTGCTGCCAGACAGCTTGCCAAAAGCCATCAGCGCTGCCAACAGCATGGACATAGGAAAGGTATAGTTGATGATTTCCGGCAGATTATACATAAATAAGCGCGCAATAGTCTCTAAAGAAGCGCCATATTTAGTAATATACTGGGTAATTCTGTAAAGCATAGTGCTGGCAATAAAAATACTGGAGAAAGCGGCAATACCGAAAATGAAGGGGTACAGCAGTTCCTTTAGGACATAACGGTCTAATAAACGTAATCGCACTTTCCTTCCTCCTACATACTAAAATGGTCGCCCAAATAATATTTACGGGCAACAGGGTCATTGGCAATAGTTTCGCTGTCGCCGTGCAGCAGAATTTTGCCGTCCGCCAAAATATACGCCTTGTCTACAATGCTCAAGGTTTCACGCACATTATGGTCGGTTATCAAAATACCGATTCCGCGTTTAGCCAAATGGGCAATCATACTCTGAATATCTGCTACGGCAATGGGGTCAATACCGGCAAAAGGTTCATCCAGCAGAATAAAGGCAGGGTCGGTAGCCAGAGCACGCGCAATTTCTACGCGGCGGCGTTCACCGCCGGACAAGGCCTTGCCCTCGCTTTTGCGCACATGACCTAAACGAAACTCTTCAATCAAAGCGTTCATTTTGCTTTCCCGTTCGTCAGCAGAAAGCCCCGTAGTTTCCAAAATAGCCATAATATTTTCTTCTACCGTCATTTTACTGAAAATAGAAGCTTCCTGCGGCAGATAGCCGATACCGGCACGCGCACGTTCATACATGGGCATTTCGGAAATATTCTTACCGTCTAAAGTTACAACGCCGCTGTTAGGAGTTTCAATACCTACAATCATGTAGAAGGTGGTTGTTTTGCCGGCGCCGTTAGGCCCTAAAAGTCCGACAACGCTGCCCTGTTCCACGCTGATGCTGACGCCATCCACAACATGACGGCCATTATAGATTTTTACTAGATTATCTGTTTTAATAATCAAGCTTTTATCCTCCGTTTATTAAGCTATATCCTGAGCTGCTGCGTCCTGCTCTTTATTGACAGTAGCAGGCTGTTTCTCAGGAATATAGTGTATCTTTACGTTGCCGTCGGCCACAGCCACATTGCTATTAGTCAGCCGCAGCTTATCGCCGGAAACCTTGTTGCCTTTTTGCGTAGCGGTAGCGTTGCCAATCAGCTCCACATAACCGCTGTTGTCAGTTTTATAAACGGCGCTGTCCGCAGAAGCGGTCAACTCGCGGGCATCACTTTTAATATCCACGCCGCCATAAGCGTTGGCAACGCCTTGAGCCATATCGTAATCAATTTTAGCCGCATTCAGAACGCTGCCGTCGACATCAGTCAAACGTGCCCAGCTGCCAACGGTTTCGGCAAATTGACGCGCCTTATAATAGTCAATTCTATCAGAACTTAAGCTTTTGCCTTCTTTAGTAATTACTGCGCCGCCCACAGCGGACATATCATTTTCATTATGTGCAATAAATTCGTTGCAGACGATATGCGCGTCTTCTCTATCGGCAACAACATTGCCGATTAAAGTGCCGCTTTTAGCTTTGCTGTTAAATTTTGCATAATTAGCTGTAGCCACACCGCCATTTTGTTTCAATACAACATGACCTTTGGCCTCACCCTCGCCTGTTTTCAGATTATATTCCAGCTCGTCAGCCTGCACGCTAAAATTTTCCGGCGCAGCCAGTGCGCTGGCGGTTAAACCTAAGCTCAGCAAAGCAGCAGCTGCTGCTAATATCAGTTTGTTTGTCTTTTTCATTTTATTTTCCGCCTTTCTCAACTTTGGCATTACCCTTTAGTTTCAAGCTGGCAAAAGCGCTGGTTGTTATCGCCTCGTTAGCGGTAGCAATCCATTCATCCTTTACCATTTTTACATGACCGGTGGCCGTAATAAGCTCCTTGTTTTGATTCCAAGTTATTTTATCGGCATAAAGCTCACCGCCGGTGTTTAAAACAGCTTTAACTTTTCCCTCTAAAGAAAAATCATTTTTATTGATAGCTGCAAAGCCATTATCAGCAGACATATCAATATAACTGCCGTCATTGCGGTAAACCTTGCCTTTAATGCCTTTGAGATGCGCAATGTTGTTTTTGTGGTCGTTCTCCATTTCGGCAACGGTAAACTCCCACAGTTTTTTGCCGTCCTTTTCACGGTGAATAACGGTATTTTTCAGGGAAGTGCTTACTTGCGCGTTAACGCCCTTACCTAAATCCACGTTAACAGGTTTATCCCCGCCCAGCATCAGCCAGGCAATAACTGCTCCGGCAATTACCAGCCCCGCAGCAATGTACATAATTGCTTTATTATTTTTCATCTGCTTGTTCTGTCTCCTCAGGTGGTGTATAGGGTGTATTCCAACGATGCTGGAACCAAATCCAGTTATCGGGATATTCTTTAATTATCTTTTCAACCTCTTGAGTCATTTTCAAAGTTACATTATAATCATCAGTTTTTGTATCGCCGGTGAATTCGTAACGAATCGGGTCGCGTACAATCGCCTGATGACCATAACCATCCGGCTTACGCACAATAAAAATCGGTATTATCGGCGCTTTAAATTTGCGGGCAAAATAAGCAGGTCCCGTAGGTGTGGAAGCCATTTTTCCTAAAAACGGTACAAAAATGCCGTCGTACCCGCCGTCTTGGTCGGCTATTAAGCCCAGCATACGCCCTTTTTTCATAGCGCGGGCACAGCCGAGAATCTCACTGGTACCGCGGGCAAAAATCTCCTGCCCTACACCGCGGCGCAGCTCATTCATAAAATCACTGTAAACTCTATTGGGCTGCGGTTTTTCCACAGCGCTTAAAGGAAAACCGTTCAGCGCTAAACCTGCGCCCAGCCATTCCCAGTTATCCATGTGGCAGGCCAGCATAACAACGCCTTTATTTTCATGGACAGCCTCCCACAAAATATCTGGTCTATCAAAGGTCACCAGTCCGCGGATATTATCCTTATTCAAGGCAGGCATATACATAATTTCCATAAAGGTCATGCCTAAATTGATAAACAGGGACTTAATCGTCTTTTGTGCCTGTTCTTCACTATAGCCTAAACGCTCGCGAATAGTTTCTTCGGCGCGGATGCGCTGCTTCTTAGCAATTTTATGATAAAGATGGCCCATGCCGCGGCCAATATTGACCACCAGCTTATAGGGCAGCCAGGATATAACCGTACTCAAAGTTTTCAGTAAATAATATAACCACATTATTGCTTATCTCCTTGACCAGCCTGGATATACGAATTGATAATCTTATTCCATTTTTCCTGCGCAGCCAAAATCATGGTAATCGCTTCACGCACAGCGCCGCGTCCGCCCTCTGCTTTAGTAACGATATCAGCCAAGGCTAGCACCTCCATGCTGGCATCGGCAGGAGCAAAGGCTAAACCGGCTGCCGCAAAAGCGGGCAAATCATTAAGGTCGTCGCCCATATACGCAGTCTGCGCTTTAGTAAATCCCAAAGAAGCGCTTAACTCCGCCAAAGCAGCACGCTTATCCTTGATGCCTTCGCCTAAAAGCGTAATGCCCAGCTCACGGCAGCGGTGATGGATGATTTCGCTTTTGCGGCCGGTAATAATCGCTACCTGCAAATCGTTGCGCAAAGCTGCACTGATGCCCAGTCCGTCCTTAGCGTTGAAGCCTTTAAAAATCTCACCCTCGGCACTAATATTGATAGTACCATCAGTCAATACGCCGTCCACATCCAAAGCCAATAAACGAATCTGCGCTAAAGCTTCACTCAGTTCATCATAGCTTTTTTTATTCTGCGCAGCTGCACCGGTAATTTCTCTTTGTAATTTTGGAATGCTAAAATTATTTATAGCTGCCAAATCAAACATTATACCACTCCCTGACGCACTAAGTCAGTCATGTGCAGCAGTCCGATAACCTTTTTCTGTTCGTCAATAACCGGCAGCACAGTAATAGGCTTCGGCTTGTTGCTTTCCATTAAATGCAAAGCCTGCGCCGCCAATTTATCTTCGGTAATGGTTTTCGGCGAAGCAGTCATCAATTCACGCACAGGACGCTGCAAAAAACCTACGCCCTTGCTCAAACCGCGGCGGATATCGCCGTCAGTCAGTACTCCCTGCATAACTCCGTCAGCATCTACTACGGAAACAGCGCCCAAACCTTTATCGGTAATAACAAACAGCGCATCCTGCACCGTCGTATCTGCCAAAACAGTGGGATTTTCGTCGCCCTTGTGCATAATGCTGCCTACGGTCAATAGCAATTTACGTCCTAAGCTGCCGCCCGGATGAAATATAGCAAACTGACTGGCAGTGAAATTATGCTTTTTAAGCAGCGCCAGCGCCAAAGCATCACCGTAAGCCAACGCGGCAGTAGTGCTGCTGGTAGGAGCAAGACCTAAAGGACAAGCCTCCTTGCTGACACCTACATCCAAAACAACGTCGGCATTTTTACCTAAGGTAGAATTAGCGTTGCCCACCATAGCGATAATTTTTGCACCAATACGGCGCAGGGACGGCAGAATATTCAGCACCTCGCCTGTTTCACCGCTATTGGATAAAGCGATAACTACGTCTCTGGAGGTTACCATACCTAAATCGCCGTGAATTCCCTCTGCCGGATGCAGATAAAAGGACGGCGTGCCAGTACTGGCCAATGTTGCTGCCATTTTACGGCCAATCAAACCGCTCTTACCCATACCTGTTATAACAGTGCGCCCCTGACATTCCAAAATCAGATTTACGGCTGCTGCAAAATTTTCATCTATTCGAGGCACAAGCTCTAAAACGGCTTCTGCTTCCATACGCAGAACGTCGCGGGCGTGCTCCAGCATTGCTTCCATAACTGCTGCCACCTTTCTTTAGTCAACTTCTATTACTAATACTCAGCCGCGCACTATTTTATCAATAGCCAGCACATCGCTGAGCAGCTTGTGCAAATCATCCAAGCGCACCATATTGGGACCATCACTTAAAGCCTCGGCCGGATTATCATGCACCTCTAAGAATAAAGCGTCAATACCTACGGCTGCCGCAGCTCTAGCCATGTGCGGTACATATTGGCTCTGCCCGCCGCTGGAGGTTCCCTGTCCGCCGGGAATCTGCACGCTGTGAGTAGCGTCCATTACTACGGGATAGCCTAATTCACGCATTACAGCCAACCCACGCATATCGGTTACTAAGGTATTGTAGCCAAAGCTGGCGCCGCGCTCTGTAAGCAGCAAATTAGTGTTGCCTGCTTCTTCAACCTTTTTAATAACGTTTTTCATGTCCCAAGGCGCCAAAAACTGACCTTTTTTAACATTGACAGTTCTGCCTGTTTTGGCAGCTGCCCAAACTAAATCTGTCTGACGGCACAAAAAGGCCGGAATTTGCAGAATGTCTGCTACCTCAGCAGCTTTTTCTGCCTGCCAAGGCTCGTGAATATCCGTAACCACCGGCACGCCTAAATCTTTTTTAATTTGTGCTAAAATCCGCAAGCCTTCTTCAATGCCGGGACCGCGGAAGGAAGCATAGGAGGAACGATTGGCTTTATCAAAGGAAGCCTTAAACACATAAGGAATCCCCAATTCCTCGCAGATAGCCTTTGTATGCTTGCCAATCATCAGGCTGCGTTCGTAACCCTCAAGTACGCAGGGACCTGCCATAAGCAGCAAAGGATGACCTTGACCTACCTGATAATCGCCAACTTTAACAATATGCATAGCTAACCTCCTATTTATTCATTTTAGCAAACAGTTCATTGACCGCTGCCAAATCTTCGGGAGTATCTACCCCGATACCCTGAAAATCGCTTTCCAGAACCTTAATCTTGTAACCGTTTTCCAATGCGCGCAGCTGCTCCAAACTTTCTGCTTTTTCTAAAGGCGTAGGAGCCAAAGCAGCATATTTCAGCAAAAAGCTGCGGCGATATGCATAAATACCTACATGCTTATACACGGTATAGCCCTCCGGTTTATTACGCGGATAAGGCATCAGACTGCGGGAAAAATACAGCGCATAACCGTTCAAATCGGTTACCACCTTAACGGCAGCAGGATTATTGTAATCTTCCTCCTGCATAGCAACCTTTAAGGTAGCCATCTGCAAATTTTCGTCCTCGCCGAAAACAGCTGCCAAACGGTCAATTACTTCCGGAGGAATCATAGGCTCGTCGCCCTGCACATTGACGATAACGTCAACATCAGGATAATTCAATGCTACTTCTGCCAAACGGTCGGTACCACTGGGATGATCGGGAGAAGTCATCATAGCTTTGCCGCCGCAGGCTTCCACTGCTTTTTTTACTTGCTCATTATCCGTCGCTACAACTACCTCATCAGGCAGCTGAGCCAAACAGGCGCGTTCATACACGCGCTGAATCATCGGTTTACCGCAAATCATGGACAATGGTTTACCCGGCAGACGTGTAGACGCATAGCGGGCAGGAATTACACAAAGTACTTTCATTTTTTATCAAGCTCCTTTTTAATGGCACCATCAATATATTCCGTGAATTTATCCATACCCTCAGTAATACAGATATCCATATTCAGGATGTACAGAGGTATTTCACGGGCAGAATAAATAAACTCCGTAGGAATTTTTACCGCATCCTTAGCAGTAGCGACCATAGCCACAGCCTTTAAGCTACTGGCGCGTTCGTTAATATACTGCATTTCCAGCATACCATAATCGTGATGGTCAGGATAGCGGACTGATTCTAAAATATTTAAGCCAATGCTGGATAAGGTCTGCTCAAAAGATGACGGATTGCCGATTGCCGAAAAGACCATAACGTCTTTTCCTTTCAAATCTTCTAAATCCTTAATATTCTCGGATATACCCTTATACCAGTCGGCAATTTCTACAAAATTTTTCGGATGATGGATACTTTCAATAACAGGAGCCTGAGCATTATATTTAGCAATAATATTGCGCAGCTGCATTCTGTTCAATTTACTGCTTTGATCGGTTTTAGTCAGCAGGAACAGATCGCCGCGAGCCAAATTCTGCAAAGGTTCGCGCAAAGTACCTCGCGGCAATACGCAGCCATTGCCAAACATATTTAAAGTATCAACCAAAACAACGTCCAAATCGCGCTCCAACTGCCAGTGCTGATAGCCGTCATCCATAATGATTACTTCTGCATTGAGCTTTTCTACTGCATAGCGTCCGGTAACGGCACGATTTTTGCCGATAACAACCGGAATTCCCGGCAGTGTTTTAGCCATTAAATAGGCTTCGTCACCTGCTTCATAAGCAGTCATGAAAATTTTATTGCCGTCAGAAACAACGCCTAATTCTTTACCCCAATGGGAACGATAGCCGCGGTTCAAGATAACTACGCGATATCCCATTGCTTTGATAATAGCGGCCATTTTTTGTGCTGTAGGAGTTTTGCCGGTACCGCCAACAGTAATATTACCAATGGAAATTACGCAGCAGTCAAGCTTCTCCTTTTTCAGCAAGCCTAAATCGTACATACTCAACTTGCAGCATACGCCGAATTTATAAAGATAGGACATGCCGCGCAAAACTGCCAGCAAAAGCCAGCCCATAAACGGCGTATCCGGTCCATACGCAATGCGGTAGATATATTGGATAAGCGCATCTCCGTGACGCAGGCGTCCGCCGCCTTCATCATTAAGATTACGGGTATTAACAGGATAGACGGCATATTCGCGAGCCGGAACGGCAGTCAAATCCAAAAGTTCTTTCAAATAATGAATACTGCGGATATCCGCGCCGCGGTTTTCCTTAATAACCTGCAGGGAAGCAGCGCCCATTTGAGCACGGCGCTCGTCATTTTGCAGAATATCCAGCATTTCGCTGGTTAATTCAGTCGTACTGTTAACCATTTTGCAGGCTTTAACCTTGCTGAGCAAAGCATAGGAATCCTTAAAGTTCTGCATGCTTGGCCCTACAAGAATAGGCTTGGCATGAGCAGCAGGCTCCAAAACATTATGACCGCCCGTATTGCTAAAAGAGCCGCCCACATAAACTACATCGCCGACAGCGTAAATACGCCCTAACTCACCGATAGTATCAATAATCAGCAGCGGATATTCCTTACGCTCGCCTTCAATCTCCTGCATTTTAGAGCGGAAGCCGGTTTCGTAGCCATAATGGCTGGCCAGCTTGGCAATTTCCTCTGCACGCCCTGTTTTACGCGGAGCAATTACTAATCTGGCATGAGCAAATTTAGCGCGAACCGCTTTAAACGCCTCTAACAAAATCTTTTCTTCACCTGGATGAGTAGAGCCGGCAACAATAATAGGATAATCATTTTTTAAGCCTAATTCAAAACGGTATTTCGCCAAATCCTCTGCCGTAACTTCGGCATAGGTCTGGTCAAACTTAGTATTGCCGGTAACGAAAATTTTATGTCGGTCAGCTCCCAAATGCGCGATGTAATCAGCATCAATACTGGACTGCATGCAAAAACGGGTAACGGTATTCAGCATATCGTCCCAAATACCATAAAGATAACGGTAGTTCTTAACGGATTTTTCCGAAATACGGCCGTTAACCATCATCACAGGAATATGACGTTCGCGAATAGCACGCAGAAAATTAGGCCACAGCTCCGTTTCTACTGGCATAAATACGCCCGGATGAATACGTTTAACCAAAGATTCAGCTACGAAAGGCAAATCCAAAGGAAAATAGATAATCGCATCCGCCTCGGGAATAATCTGCTTAGCCATATTATAGCCGCCTACAGTAAAAGCACTGACCAGTACTGGTCTATCCGGCATAGCTTTGCGTATTTGCTTAACCAAAGGACTGGTCGCAACAATTTCACCTACGGAAGCACCATGAATCCAAATACAATCCTTGCGCATAACCTTAGCTATTTCCTGTTCATCAATACGGCCAAAAACCTGTTGCTTAAACCTAAGCCCAAAGCCCTTTTCTGTAAACAAACGATAAGTGTAATATGGTATGACAAAAATCACCAACACTATTAAAATGAGAATATTATACAGAATATACATCTACTAACCTCTTTTCGCCTCAATGAACTTCTTTGCCGCGATACTGAATCTTGTATAAATGAGCATACAAGCCATTCATAGCCATCAGCTCATCATGAGTTCCCTGTTCTAATAGGCTACCCTTTTCCAAAACCATAATTTTATCAGCATTTTTTATCGTAGAAAGACGATGGGCAATAACAAAGGAAGTTCTGCCAACCATCAAGCGATCTAAGGCTTCCTGCACTACGCGCTCGCTTTCAGTATCCAAAGCAGAGGTAGCCTCATCTAAAATAAGTATCTGCGGATTTTTGAGGATGGCCCTGGCAATAGAAATACGCTGACGCTGACCGCCGGAAATATTTACACCGCGGTCGCCCAACATAGTATTATAGCCTTGAGGCAGCTCCATAATAAAATTATGAGCATTTGCTGCTTTGGCAGCGGCTTCAACCTCTTCCTTAGTAGCATCTAAGCGACCATAAAGGATGTTGTCATAAACACTACCGTTAAACAGCACTGTCTCCTGCGGCACAATGCCAACCTGTTCACGCAAAGAATTAAGAGTAACTTGGCGAATATCCTCTCCGTCAATAGTAATACTGCCGTCAGTTACATCATAAAAACGCGGCAATAGGCTTGCCACAGTAGATTTACCTGCACCGGAAGGACCTACAAAAGCAATCATTTCACCAGGCTTTACATCAAAGCTCATATTGTTGAGTACCTGTTCGCCGCTATTATAGGCAAAGGAAACATTATTAAAACGTACATGACCTTTTACTAAAGGCAAAAGTTTAGCATTAGGCATATTCTGAATTGATTCTGGCAAGTCCAGTACACCAAAAACACGCTGGGCAGCAGCCATAGCCTTTTGAATATTACCTATAACACGGCTTAAACGCTTAATAGGATTAGAGATATTGACAGCATAGGTCAAAAAAGCAACTAGGCTACCGGCAGTAATCTTGCCGTCAATTACACTATTGCCGCCATACCATAAAATAATCGTTACACCTACGGCAGCTACAAACTCAATGGTCGGCGTCAACGTAGCAGAAAGCTGTGCATATTTCATGTTGGCACGGAAATTTTTTACATTTTCGCGTTCAAAACGTTCAATTTCATACTCTTCCCGCACGAAAGATTTGATAACACGGGCGGAAGAAACTGTTTCCTGCAAAACAGAGGTAATATCGGCGGTAGCCTCCTGAATACGGCTGCCTGATTTACGGATACGTTTTCCAAACCAATCGATAAAAAGCAAAACTATAGGAAAGGTACTGAAGGTTACTAAAAACAAGCGCCAATCCAAATAGATCATCATCACAATGGACGCGATTAAAATAACACTTTCCGTTACCATTTCTACTACATTTTCTACCATAGCAGACTGTAGTGCCCCTACGTCGTTAGTAACGTAACTCATAATGGTACCTGTTTTATTTTTATCGTAAAAATCTAAACCTAAGCGCTGCAATTTTTCAAATACATCCTTGCGGATATCTATAATCACTTTTTGACCAACATAATTCATCAAATAGCTTTGACCATAAAAAGCAATGCCGCGGATAATAAATACCACGATAATACTCAAGACAATATAGTTAAGCATATCGGTGTTTTTTTCTTTGAGCACCTGATCTACCATGTCCTTAATAATCCAAGGCAGATAGGCAGTGCCGCCGGCAGCAATAGCCGTACATACGGCGGCACAAAGTCCACGGTAAATATAGGGTTTAACATATTTTAATGCACGAAAATATAAATTCATCTTTTCTCCTCAGCCATTTTTAGAATTAGTTGAGCCACTCTGCCCACTGCTCCGGGTTCACCTAATCTCTGCTTCATATAGGACAAATCGTCGTTTAAACGCTGCCTGCTTTCCGGCAGCAAAAGCTCTGCTGCCGTAGCTGCCAGCTTTTCAGGAGTAAAGTCCTCCTGCAGCAGTTCCGGCAAAATTTGCCTACCGGCGACAATATTAGGCAAACCAATATTAGGAATATTTATTACTCTGCGAGCAATAAACGCATTTAATGCAGAAGTACGGTAAACAATAACGCTTGGCAGTCCGCACAGCGCTGCTTCCAAAGTCACTGTACCGCTGGTTGCTAAAGCTAAATCTGCCACACTAAACAAATCATAATTATGACCTTCGGTTATTTTTATTTTCAAACCAGAATCCTTAATTTTGTCTTGCAATAATTCAACCGGAATAGTACCTGCTCTGGGCATAGCAAACTGCACCTGCGGCATTTGATTTTGTAAAAGCTTAGCTCCTGCCAGCAGATTCGGCAGCATTTTTTCAATTTCCATTAACCTACTGCCGGGCATAATCAGCACCAACGGTCTGCCTGCTTCTTTGCCAGCCCAAGCTTCGGCTTCAGCTTTATCCATAGATGGGTGTACAATATCCAGCAGCGGATGTCCCACAAATTCTACGGAAGCACCTGCTTCTTTATACACATCATATTCAAAAGGAAAAATGCAAGCCACCTTATCAACAATTTTAGCAACGTTTTTAGCACGTCCCTTATGCCAAGCCCAAGCAGAAGGAGCAATATAAGAAACAACCGGTATTCTCTTGTCGTGGGCAAGCTTAGCCAATTTCATATTAAAGCCAGGATAATCTACTACCACCATGCAATCAGGCTTGCGTTCATCCATAACCTTAGCGAAATCACTGCGTAACTTGAACAAATCCGGCAGCTTTTTGATAACCTCAACAAAGCCCATAACGCCATGATCCTTAATATCAAAAAGCACTTCACCGCCAGCAGCACGCAGAGCGTCACCGCCCATGCCAAAAATCTGCGCCGAGCTATCTATTTTTTTAATGGCGGCAGTTACAGCCGCTGCGTGAATATCGCCGGAAGCCTCTCCAGCGGAAATGAGAATCTTTGCCATAATTACTCCTCATCAAAGCTTATACGATTTCATTATATATTATAACACAAAAAGCGGCTGACATAAGCTGTCAGCCGCTAAGAATTGCGAAATTTTTTACAATATTTTATTTTACTAAGATAGTTATATTATGTTCATCTGCTAATTTGATGACTTTTTCTCTTTCAGCAATAAGCGTATTGCCTGCTTCGATAATAATTCCTGTGGCTCCGGCATAAATCATAGACTCTAAAGTCTTAGTGCCAAAACCGGGAATGTCAAAGCGCTGATCCTGGGAAGGCTTAGCTGCCTTGGCAACAATCACGCCTCCCTTGCCCAAATAGCCGCCGCGCAAAATGCAGGCATCCGTTCCTTCAATAGCTTCCACCGCCATTACAGCGCGGTTTTTGACAACTACCGTCTGACCAATATCCAGTCCGCCAATAGCCTTAGCCATTTCAAAGCCAAACTCCATATCCGCCAGCTCGTCTTTCGTAGGCTTACGTTTAGTAAGCACGCCAGGCTGCGGCAGCAAAGGTTTTATGAGAATGGTTTGATCCATGACCTCAATGCCCTCGCTCTCCAGTTCCTTGACAATAGCATTCATAATGGTATCGTCCTTGCGGTCTGGCACGCTGGCAAGAATTTTTATGGCACGCAAATCAGGCACTATAGCTCCTGCCTTATAAAGCACTTCTTTAGTAACTTTACCAATCATTGTTACCTTGGTTACCTTGTGCTTTTTCAAAACAGAAATTATTTTGCCTATTTTGCCAATATTAATATCGTAATAATGGTCGACGCTCGGCTCCAGTTCCTCGTCAATTCCGGGAACTACGCCTACTGCTACCACCTCGTAGCCCTGCTCCTTTGCGGAACATGCTACCTCTACAGGCAAATGACCAATGCCTGATAATACACCTAAAACTTCCATAATTACTTACTATTCCTAGTTTCCGCGAGTGCGAATAATACCGCGCTCTACATTACGCAGGAAGCGCAGCAAATGCTCCACAGGCTCACAGCTCTTTAAATCTGCTTCCATAACAGCAATGGCCTCCTGCAAAGGTAAACCGCTGCGATAAAGAATACGGAAAGCCTTTTTCAGCTCACTGCGTTCTTCAGCAGGCATACCTGCTCTAGACAGACCAACGCTGTTCAAGCCGGAAACAAACGCCGGGTCGCCGGCAACAATCATAAAGGGCGGTATATCCTGAGACACACGCGCCATACCGCCTACCATAACGTTGCGGCCAATTTTGCAGAACTGGTGCACAGCGGACAACCCGCCGATAACCGCACGATCCTCGACAATTACGTGACCAGCTAAAGTAGCTACATTGGACATAATAACATTATTGCCCACAATACAATTATGTGCAACATGAGTATACGCCATCATCAAAATATTATTGCCGATACGAGTTTCATTGCCCTCGCCACAAGCACGATTAACGGTACAGCATTCGCGGAAAGTACCGCCGTCACCAATTATAGTACGGGTCTTTTCACCCACAAATTTTAAATCCTGCGGCACACCGCCAATAGAACATCCCGGAAAAAACCGGTTATTTTGGCCAATAGTCGTATATTTATGAATGGTAACATGCGCACCAATTATACAACCGTCACCAATCACTGTATCTTCATCAATTACAGCATAAGGCCCCACAGATACGTCCTTACCGATAATTGCAGACGGATGAATAATGGCTGTTTCATGAATACCACTTTCCGGCATTATCACAGAACTCATTACTTTCACTCCCCATAAAATTTAATCAAACAATTAAATTTAGATATACTATTATAGTCATCCCCACAATACTTTTTTCACAAGGCAAAATAAGCTGTTTATCTTAATTAAGCCTTAATAATTCTCTTTTACTTGCGTTTTCTAATGATTTCAGCTTATTTTACAAAAATATTAAGCATCTTTAGGATCCATGATAGCAAAAGTGCAGTCACATTCACAAGCCACTTTACCATCAACTTTACCTTCACAATGAATAATCCCCATATTGCCGCGCATAATTTTAGTTACTTCAGCGGTAGTTACCACTTGATCTCCCGGCACCACCTGTTTACGGAAACGTACATTATCAATTTTAGCAAAAACAGCAATTTTGCCGCGGTTTTCTTCAGGATACAGCATAGCTACGCCGCCAACCTGCGCCATAGCTTCAATCAAAAGTACGCCGGGCATGATAGGCTCATTAGGAAAATGACCTAAAAACTGCATTTCATTAGCAGTAATATTTTTAATGCCAACAGCACGTTTCATAGGTTCAATTTCTAAAATTCTGTCTACCAACAGCATGGGATAACGATGGGGAAGAATTTTTTTGATTTCATTGATATCTAATACAGTCATGATTTAGTCCTCCTTTGTTCTATATGCCTGAATCTGTTTAGCAATTTGCGAATTAAACGCGTGCCCTGTTTTTACGGCAATAACATGCGCCTTAATAGGACCTAGCAAATAAAGGTCGCCAATAACATCAAGAATTTTATGACGTATTAACTCATCATCATAACGCGGTACAGACAAAATTTTTTCCTCGTCAAAAACAACTACATTTTCCAAGGAACCGCCCAAACCAAGACCCATTTTACGCAGCATTTCCAGCTCGTTAGTAAAAGCCACGGTTCTGGCAGCCATAATTTCTTTTTTAAAGCTCTCCTTGTCCAGCAGCACATCAAAATACTGGGTGCCCAGCATAGGATGCTTATTGATAGAGGTAAAGGAAATACGGTAACCGTCATAGGGCAGCACCGCAATATAGCGGTCGCCGTCATAAACGGAAAATGCTTTATCTACAGCGTATACATTGCGTTCAGCGTCCTGCTCGGCCAAACCGGCTTTTTCAATCAGCTCACAGAAAACCTTGGCGCTGCCGTCAGTCACCGGCGGCTCCGGAGAAGACATTTCAATGCAGATATTATCTACACCCATCATGGACAAAGCGCCCATTAAATGCTCAACCGTAAATACCTCCGCACCGTTTTCACTTAAAGTAGTCGCTTTTACGGTAGAGCTTACGTTTTCTGCCAAAGCCCGTATCGTAGGCTTGCCGGGCAAATCAGTACGCACAAAGGTAATGCCTGTATTAACATCAGCCGGTTTCAAGGTCATCAATACATCCTTACCGGAATGCAGACCGATGCCGGAATACGCAACTTCTTTAGCAATAGTATGCTGATATTCTTTAACTTTCGCGGACATCTTCATCCTCCTTCGATAGTTTATTTTTTATTGTCAAAACGTTGGCGTCCATCCTTCCAGCGGTCATGCACCCAAAACCACATTTCCGGATGGGCAATAATTTCCTGTTCTAAAATCGTTACCAGCTGACGCGTCACCTGATAAAAATCTTCTTGTTTATTTTTTGTTTTCGGCGTATATAACGGCGGATAGATTTTAGCCGTACAAGTCCAATCATCATTATTATGTAAAAAAATCGGTAATATGGGAGACCCGTAAATACGGGAAAGCGCCGCGGGACCCAAAGGAATGATGGAACGCTTGCCGAACAAATCTATTTCGACACCGTCATCATTAGTATCTTGGTCATAAAGCACGCCCAACAATTTTTTCTCTTTCAGCATTCTGCTGATAGCCAAAAGGCCATGTCCGCCGCGGTTATAGGTCACCTGCTGACCTACCATCTGCCGAAACTCATTAATAGCCTTATCCATGTAGCTATTATTCTGCTTGCGGGTGATGGAAAGCATAGGATAACCATGCAGCGCCACCGTAGCGCCTAAAAGCTCCCAGTTGCCATAATGTCCAGTAGCCATAATAACGCCTTTACCTTGAGCATAGGCTGCTTCCAAATGTTCAAGTCCTTCAACGGTAACATTTTGACTGATATTATCCTTGTTCAACAAAGGAAAGCGTAAAACCTCTACCACCATACGTCCAAAACGGTGCAGACTATCATCAGCAATCTGCCTCGCTCTGGCAGGCGCAACACCCAAGCATTCCTCCACATTAGCCTGCGCCATCTGCATACGCCACTCCGGCACAACCATTACGGCTGCACTGCCTACAAATTTAGCAAACAGCTTGCGCAGCCACAGCGGTAAAATGCACATTATTTTACTGAATAATTTTACTAAGTAATAACCTACCACAACAAAATCCTGTCTTTTACTTCTTTAATTGAGATATTTCTTTTTCCAAAGCCTTGACGCGCTTAAACATATCGCCCAGCTTGTGCATATATGCCTCTTGACGCATCCATTCCTTCATAGGTCTTGCGGGATAGCCGCCCATGACAGAATTATCCGGAATATTATTGGTAATACCGGCTTTACCGCCAAACAGACAATTATTGCCGATAGTAATATGTCCTACAGTACCTACCTGACCGGCAAAAGTAACGTTATTGCCTACGGTTACGCTGCCGGAAATACCTACATGAGCAACAACCAAACAGTTCTCACCTAAAATATCATTGTGACCGAGGTGAACCAAATTGTCAATTTTTGTTCCCTTACCTACAATGGTACTGTCCACAGTGGCTCTGTCAATGCAAGTATTGCTGCCAATCTCTACGTCATCCTGCAATACTACATTGCCTGTTTGCAGAACCTTGCTGTGTTTACCGTTTTGGGTAATATAACCAAAGCCGTCGCCGCCGATAACAGCTCCCGACTGTAAAATAACTCTGTCGCCCAGCACGCAATCTTCACGCACGGTAGTATTAGGATAAAGAGTACAGTTTTGGCCAATTTTTACACGCTTACCCACATAGGTATGAGGATAAAGCACAGTACCGTCGCCTACTTCGGCGTCATCCTCTACTACGGCAAAGGGTTGAATAGCTACATTGCTGCCAATTTTAGCTTTTTTAGATACAAAAGAATAGGGGCTAATGACTCTTTCCACCTCTTCCTGCGGACGGAACAGCTCCAACAGAGCAGCAAAAGCAGCGCGGGGATTTTCCACGCGGATAACCGGGCGACCATCCAGCTCAGGATCTGCTGGACTTAATACCATAACACCTGCTTTACTCAAGTGGCAATGTTCTACATGAGGCGGAACAGCAAAGGAAATATCCTGCGCACCTGCCTCTACTAAGCCGTTAACACCGGTTATTTTCAGCTCCGGATTATCATGCTCCACAGTACCATGTAAAAATTCAGCTAATTCTTGTACACTCTTCTCCATTTCAAACCTCCATCAATATCCCGTGCCGGTAAAAACCAAACACGAAAAGCGGACGCAACCGCCAGCTTTGGGTACAACTTATTTCATTTTTTCGATTACTTCTTTAGTAACGTCAGTACCGCCTTGAGGAACAGCTTCTTTAATCATTATTGCGCCTAAATTCTTTTCCTTAGCAACTTGGTTGAGCGCAGTGTCTAAACTTGCTTTCAATTTATTTTGTGCTTCGCTCTGCACCAACTGTGCTTTAGCAGAATAATCCTCGGCAATCTTGCTGGCTTCTTCGCCCTGCTTACCAGCCATATCCTTATCCATCTGCTCTTTAAGCTCTTTCATCTTAGCCGTAACGTCTTCCTTAGTGGTTTTTATAACAGCGGCTTCAGTTTCTACCTTGCGCATATCTACAACACCAAAAGCAGCATTACGACCGCTGCAGCCAAAAGTCAGCATAGCTGCTGCTACCATTAAACCTGCAATTATTTTTTTCATTTTTAAAACCTCACTTACATTAAACTTTTATTTTGGACTTTGCTTTTTCAAATTTTCCACTACTTTATCAGTAATATCATCTGCATGAATATTAACCTTAAATTGATTAAATACTATGGTATAACCACGCTCATGAGCCAGCTTAACAGCCTGACTGGAAATATCGCCATTAACTTGCTTACGCAGCTGCTCATTTTTTTCCTGCTGCTTTTCGATCTCCCTATCCATAATAGCTAAAGCATTACGCAAAGCCTGCGGAGCGGCGCTGAACATTTCCTTTTCCCGCTGCTCCTTGCCTTTTCTATGCTCCAGCATTTCTGCCTGATATTGATCTGCCGCATCAGCCATGCGCTGCTGCATTTCCTTGCGATAGGGTCCCAGCTGCGTCTCCATTAAGGATTGCTTTTCTGCCTGCAGCTCCATAACTTTTTTACCGCGTTCATGCTGAAGTTCCTGCAGCTTAGCCTCCAGTGCCTGCCTCTCATCAACTTTTAGTCTAACAGCACCCAACAAAGCTCGCAGATTAAAAATCTCCAGTTGATAATTGTCTTCAATAGCTTTCTTACGAGGTGCAAGCTCTTTATCTACCTGTCCCTCTACTTCCGCTATTTTCTGTTGCAGCTTTTTAGCTTCACGCTCTCGCTGCTCCACCATACGCGTATTAAAATCTGCCTGCCAATAGCTGTCCTCACTTAACTGACGCAACTGACGCAGCTTTTCTAAGCTGCCCATCTGTGCCTTTGCTAAATTTTCTTGTCCTTGGCGTTTTGCCAGCAAATCTTTAAGAATTTTTTCCTGCTGCTGCAGCTTTTGGTATTGCGGATGACTTTCCATAGCACGCTGCCAATTTACCACAGCAATTTTATCCTGCTGCATTCCCCTAAAATTGGTGCCGCAGGCAGAAATCAAGAGAGCAGCCGTTAGTATTAGGCTAATTTTTCTCCAGTTATTTCTATCCATGAAGCCCTCCTTCAGAGTTAAGCCACTAAATCAAATTAGTTTATTTAGCCTGCAAGGATTTAGCTACTTCATCAGTAATATCTGTGCCGCCAAAAACTACAGTACTCTTTTCTACTACTACGGACAAACCTTTTTTATCAGCAACTTTTTTAATAGCAGCTTCAATTTTTTTCAAAACAGGCTCCATAAGCTCTTTTTGCTTATTTTGCAGACGCTCCTGAGTTTGAGTGTAGTAGCTTCTCTTTTCAGCGTCATTCATGCTTTTAGATTTTTCGTTAAAATCCTTTTGCGCATTTTCAATTTCTGTTTTCATAGCTGCATCAACATCCTTAAGGTCAGGACATTGCGCTACCAGCATTTGGTAATTAACTACGCCGATAGCAGACTCGCTGGCAGCAGCTGAAGCACTTTTGCCAAAACCGCTTTGAGTCAGCGACAAAGCAAAACAGCCCAAAACAAAAATAGCTGCTACAAAAAGAGAAACAAGTTTTACATTTTTAGGATTACGCAATTGCTGCATCATAATCAAAATCCCTACTTTCTTTGACTAAAAATTTTAAAAACACATATATAGTTTATTATAACAGTATCTATTCATTCTTTCAAGAATTGCTACAAATTTCCGATAATCCGTAAATAAAATTCGTCGCCGCCATAAACATATTCGGCACTGAGAAATTCGTGAATACGATAGCGCACGCCAAATTCATTGCGGTCATCACCGGAAAAATGCTCTGCCCGCAGCCGCCATTTAGGACTTAAATTATATTCCAACTTATAATCATTGTCGCCAATCGGCATACGCCGCATATAACTCCACACGCTTTTTCCCCAATACCTAGAATAGCCTGTGCCAAAATGCCAATCTACATGATCTAAAACAATTTCCGCCTCGCCAAATATTTCATCCTTGGGTGAAATAAATTTGCCAATATGTGCCTTACCCGACAGATTATCTTCATTGCGACCGATATCGCCATAGCCCTCAAACCAAATTTTATATTTATCCGAATTTATCATAATCTCTACGCCCATATTGGTGTTCGGCGTAAGCTTAACGACTGGCTGCAAGCCAAACTGCTTAATAGACTTTTCTGCCAGCAGCTTATCCATAAGCCACTGCTCCAAAGCCTGTTGATTACGGCGCACATATGCTAAAGGCAGTCCGCGCAGCTTATCACACTCAGCTGCATATTTATATTTAAGCTCCATCAACAAAATATTAGGTATCGCTTCGCTGCGCAGCTCATAGTTTATATCAGTCACAAGCTGTCCTACAGGATAAATAACCACCTGTACTACCGTATTATTATTTTCCTGTACTACATCCACCGCCGCCCGAAATTCCGGCAGCTTTTGTTCTACCTGCCTGCGCACCATACGCCGCAATACGCCGCCAGCCCAATCTCCGGCAGCCACAGAGGCGCCGCTGATAGCCTGCTCCAATTCCTGCTTTAAAGTTGGTATCTGTTGATAAAGCAACGAAGCAGTTTCCTTTTCCACACCGGAAAACTGCAAATCAATCACCGGCTTCGCAATAGTTGTGCTCCACGGCTTAGCATACATAACAATGTTAGTCTGTATACCGGCAGCAAGCTGTACGTCTACCAGCTCATAGCCCGTAAAAACACGGTCGCCAATCTCCGTCAGCAAACGCGTATAATCCTGCTGCGCAGCTGCTACCAGCTCTGCGTCCTTATCCATAAATAACTGATCTGCCACCACCTGCATACTGCCGCTCATTTTTTGCAGTAGCACAGCGCTGGTACCGCCGTTAGTATCTATTACCTGCACCTGCACCTTTTCAATGGGGGCAGAAAAAGCTTGCTGCAATGGCAAGCATGTCATTGCAGCAAATAGAATAATTTTATTCAGCTTCATAGCAGCATCTGCTCCTAGCTTAGAATTGACCGCCAAAACTAAAGTGGAACTTGCCACCGTCCTCACCGTAGCCATAATCTAGTTTTACAGGACCTAAGGGAGAATTAATTCTCAAGCCCACACCAAAGCTGTTCTTGATAAGTCCCATGTCAAATTCATCCTCATGGCGTTTATCCCAAGCATAACCGTTATCGGTAAAGAGAACGCCTTGAACCTTCTTAACAATGGGGAAACGATATTCCAAGGTAGCCTTAACCATACTATTGCCGCGGAACTGGTCATCCTCATAGCCGCGCAGGGTATCGCTGCCGCCCATGGTGAAACGCTGGGACAAAGGCATATCGCCGTCGGCATAGCCTACGCCTAAATTTAACGCCCAAACATTTTCGCCGCCTGCACGATAGTAGTAGCGCCAGTCAGCAGTAAACTTGGTAAAATCGAAATCGCCGCCTAAGCCGCCTGCCCATTCTACACTATAGCCAATGCGCTTGCCTTCATGAGGATCGTAAACATTATCGCGAGAGTCAAATACACGACCGATTGTAATAGAACGGGTAGTACCAAAGTTTTCCTTGCGGCGTTCTGCAGCAGTTGGAGGCATCCAGGATTCGTATTTAGGATTATTTTTACCGTCACGTTGCTCGGTAAATTGATCTTCATAATATTGATCCCAATCGCCCTCGTAGCCGTCGGCTTCGCCCTTATAAATATCTTCACGATTTTTTAAGGTAACATAGTTACTGATAAATTCGTTATCGGTTTTGCGGCTAAAAGTCAGTTCTTGACCACGACGCTTTTTGTCATAGCGGGCAATCTCGTCGCCGTCAATATTATAATCCGCATATTCGTTGGTAATATCGTACAAGCTTAAAGTAGCAGCGGTTTCCTTGCTGTCAATCCAAGGACGAGTATAGCTGAAATCATAGTTCTTATTATCCTCACCGCCAAATTCCCAGCGGATATTGATTTTATCACCGGTACCGCGGAAATTTTTATCGCCAATAGAAACCATACCGATAAAGCCGTCGGCATTGCTGTAGCCTGCACCAATACCAAAGGTGCCGGTGTTCATTTCTACAACGTCGATTTCAACCTCTACGGAATTAGGTTCACGACCGGGATTAAGTTTAACGTTAACATCCTCAAAATAGCCAAGATTATATACTCTCTGCATACTGCGGCGGGCGTCCTTGGCGTTAAAGGGCTTACCCTGTTTTAGCTTCATTTCACGGATTATAACGTAATCCTTACATTTTTTATTGCCTTTTACCTTAAAGCCTTCAACGATACCTTCATTGACACTGACATTTAAGGTTCCGTCCTGCTCCATATGCACATCAGTAACACGAGCTAAAATATAGCCGCTGGAACGATATTCTTCTTCCAACCTTTGCACGCATTTATTAATTTGCTTTAAATTTGCCAGCTTATCCTTTTCCAAATCAAAGCAGGCATCCACTTTTTTAGCGTCGATAACCGTATTGCCAATTACCTTGGTTTGCTTGTAAACAGGATTTTCTAAAACATGATAAATAACCTGCACGCCCTCCGGTACCAATTTAAATTCCGGATGCAAATCATAAAACCAGCCTAAATCATAAATGGAACTCAAATCCTCTGTTAAACCAGCTTCGGTAAACTCCATGCCCTGCTTAGTTTTCAGCGCAGCAGCAATTTCCTCCTCGCTGATATTCACATTGCCTTCAATAATCTGTTTGGTGATAGGCTTACCAATATACTGTGCCAGCCTATCCTCCTGCTTCTGCGCAGATTCTGTCTGAACCGCCGGAGTATTAACTGCCTCCTGCGTTGCTTCTTCGGCATATACAGGCAAAGCCAGCAGCATAGCTGCCAAGCCTACTGTTAAAGGCTGCCATAAAATTCTTTTCATCAATGAAGTCCTCCTCCGATTTATTTAGAACTGCTAAGCTCTGCTCTTGCTGACTGCACAAGCTTATGCATATCGCTTTTAGATATAGTAACCTGCGCCTGCTTTTTATTAGCACCAGTTACAGTCATAACTTGCTTTTGTACCTGCGGTTTAACCTTTGCCTCCGGCTGAATCGGTAATTTTTTTGTTTGTTCTATAGCTGTTATTGGAACAACTGCACTAGGCGCGGCAGTCTGTCTATGCTTATAGTGACCTTTAGCAATATACCAGCCGCCAAAGCCTGATAGAACCAAAAGCACAGCTGCACATACCGCAAATAAATGCCTGCTCCAATTCCAAGGAACGTCCTTTTTTTTGCGCAGATTTTTGAGCTCAGCCTCCGCCAGCATCAAATCAAGTTCGCCGCGTATATCCTGATTGTCTAAAAAGCTTTGTTCTGCACTATCTAAACTGCTTTTAATACAGCGAATACGCCTAAACAAAGACTGACTTGGCTGCGCCATGCTCCTGCCTCCTTTGGTTAATCATTACAACTATACTAATTAGAATCGTCTATACAGACAAATTTTAACAGAGTATTTATCGCGATTAGCGCAAATTTAATTTGATTTTCTATAGTTTACGCCGTTTTACGTTATATATGTACTAAATTCTTCTATTTATTTTATCGGCTAGTCCTTGTTAAAATCATGAATAAAGCGGGATAGCATACCACGAATACGGCGGACACCCTGCTTTTGCAAACGATAGACATGTCCCAAGCTCACATCAATAGCATCAGCAACAGCCTGCGCCGAACGATCATCTAAATACATGCCCTGTAAAACCTGCTGTTCCTTAAGCGGAAGCCGTTCCATAGCCTGCGCTACCCGCTCCTGCAGCAGCTTCTGCTCTGTTAGCTCCGTAGGTGTAGCCATCTCGGACGGCAGCGCATCGCTTAAAGTAAATCCTTTGCTAATTTCACTGTCTAAATAAAGCACGCCTTTATGGTCACTTTGCCGCAGATAATCCACCATACTGCCCTTGATACGGTAGGAGGCGAATAAGCTGAAAGCTACCCGACGAGTATATTCATAACTTTCGGCGGCTTCCAATAAACCAACCATACCCTCTTGAATAAGCTCCATGGTTTCAGCTTCCGGCAGCTTAAAGCTGGAAGCAATTTTAAAAACTAAGGGCTGATAAGATGTCATCAGGCGCTTATGCGCCGCCATATCACCAGCGGCGGCCTGCTCCCACAGAGCATATTCCTCCTCTGGTTTTAAAAGCGGTGTTTTGCGCAGCTCCTCCAAATAGCTTTGCAGCATGTATTCACCTCCCCCGCAAATTTTTAGAAAGTAATCTTGTATTCCAGACCATACCAATCTTCAGCATCAGAATTCATTTCATAGCTTCTAGAATAAGTAATATTCATATGTCTACTAATATCGTACTGCCCGAAAAAGCTCCTGTCAAGTGCATCAAAGCTTGTAGTATAGCCAAACATAAAATTATTGTTTAAATATTTACTTACCAACACATTATACTGACTGCGTTCGTCCGCTGTCAAATCCAGTGAGCGGTCCTTAGCGCTTTCAAAGCCAATGCCTGAACGCACCTTGCCGGTATAAATACGAAACTGGTCTAAGCCTAAGGTCTGCTTAATCCAGGTTTCTACGTCTCCTAAAACCGTCATTTGCAAGCCAACAGTCATAAGATTATTCATATCCTCACTGGTAACCTCATTGCTACCGGCAGTATCGCGTTGCAAGGTAAGCATACGCACAATAGTATTACGTTCCATAGGCGGATCGCTGGAAAGCTGCAAATCCATTTTTTCCACAGGACCATTGATTTTCATGAAAATGTTGTAACGGCTAAAGCGGGCTGTACTTTCCAAATTTACGTTAGGTAAAAAGCTTCCCGGCTCTACCCACACAAGTCCTGCATCCCGCAGCTTAAAGTCAGTACGCAAATAGGTAATGGTACCCTTATCAGCTTTAATGTTGCCATCAATAATAGGATAAAGCGTACTACCCTGCACTTTTATGCCGCCCTTTAGCCATATATCGTAGAGATAGCTGTTATATAAATGTATTTTTTTGCCTAAATCTACCTGTACATCAAGGCCAAGGTTAGTTTCTCCTTCGCTCATTTCCGGAATTGTAGGCATATTAACAACAACGTCATCTAAACGCAGCTTGCCTTTAATCAACGGACGATATTCTAACTGAGGAGGCGTATTGCCCTGCATCTTTCGGCGATTACGATATTTTTGCGGCAAAATTTCTATATCGCTGTTTATTTTACCGCTGAAAATCTGCGATGCTACTTCCGCATTATCTGCTTTAATGTGCAGCTTATAAGCCGCATCTTCTGTAGTCTGCAAAGCATAGCTGCCGTCAGCAGCTATGCTACCCTTACCAAGTTTCGTGGATAAATTGCGCAGCAGCACCGTATTGCCCTGAAAATCTACATCTAGATTAATATTTTCCAATACGGAGTCAAGACTCTTAATTTTTACGGCGCCATCAGCAATTTTCAATGAGCCATACAGCAGCGGTTCTTCCAAAGTGCCTGCTAAACGCACCTGACCTTGAGTATCGCCAACGCCCCATTCTACCCATTGAGTCATGGCAGGCAAAATACCAAGACGCGCTTCGTTCAAATCCATAATAATATTCATCTGCGAACGAGGATTACGGCGACTTTCTTTAGTGCGGAAAATATCCAGCGGAATATCGCCGCTAGCCTTAAAGCCATAGGCATCCTTCGTTGCCAACAGCTGATGGAGTTTTATGTTATCATCTTTCAGAGAAAGCATGGCAACAAGCTTATCCATGCCTACGCCAGCAACGGAACCATTGGTAATTTCTAAAGAGCCGGTGCCGTTAGGGTCGTCAAAGCTGCCTGACAGCTGCACTAGCATATCCATTTCGCCATGAATTTCCGGCGGATCCTTCATGACAGCAGTAACAATAGCCGGATTTGCCTTCACCGAAGCCATTTCTAACTTCAGCCAACGCTCTTTAAGCTCCATGCTGCCGCCAACGGCAATAACACCTTTATCCGAAACATTTTCCTGCTCTTGAAGTTTAACATTTTCCAAGGTAAGCAATGTCTTTTTTATATTACCCTTTGCAACCATATGCGCATATTCTAAATCATGAATTTTTACGTCGTCAGCCGTGATGGAAATATTTAAGCCACTGCCTTTGCCTTGGGGACAAAAATCCAGCAAGCCCTGCATTTGACCGTTAATGTCATAATCCATGCGAGCCATGCGCAAAAGGCCGCCAATATCGCCCCAAAGCATTTGAACCTTACCTTGAATGAACTGTTCTGCCAAATTTAGATTTACATCAGCAGTATAAATACCATAATTTGACGGATCATCTCGATAAGGCTGTTTAAAGGATACTTTCAGCGCATTGTGCTCCTTATTGCTGCCGTCAATAGTGCCAGATAGTTCTGTCAAGGCTTCACCATTGATATAGATTTTTTCGCTGTCCACATCGCCGCGGAAAGCAGGAGCCGTAAGCGTACCGCCTAAATGTCCGGCAGCATTAATTTTGCCTTCCAGATCAACTGTTTCGTCTTTTATCGGCAGATGCGCTAAATCCACATCCTTCGCCACTAAATCAAAATCAAGACTGCCGCTCTCCGTCATTGTGCCATTTAACAACACACGGGAATAAAAAGCATTGATTAAAAAATCTTTCAGATAAAGATTGCCTTTATCATAAATATAGCGTCCTGCTACGCTGTTAAACAACTGCTTGACAGCGCTGCCGTCAGCAGCGTGTACTTCGCCATAAACAGAAGGCTTACTTACAGGCCCCGTTATCTGCATAATATTACGCAGATTGCCTGTCACAGGAGCTTCTTCTTTATTAAGCAATAAACGCATAATCGGCTCAATACGCACGCCGTCAGTTTCCAAAGCCAAATCTACATAAGGCTCCTGCCCGCGCAAATCAATGCTGCCGCTGAGGATGTGATAGCCCTGCTCCATATTAGCTCGGAAATCTTTAATCGTTACAAAATTATCTTTAAGGCTTATAAAGCCATGTGCTTCCTTAATTTTTTGCTGCAAAAGCTCTGCCTGTGTTAGCTGAATTATGCCAGCAAATTCAGGAGCATTAAGTCTGCCGCCAATGGTAAAGCCAGTGGAACACAGTCCGTTGCCATCCTGTTCAGAAACAGCATCCAGCAATGGATGAATAGGGAACTCCGTCATGCGTCCCTGAAGTTGCATACTGCCGTCATCTTTTACACTGCCGCTGACCAGCAAATTACCATTCTCCCCAGCATAGGCACTGAAATGATTCAACAGTAAAGTACCATTATTATAAGAAGCGTCCAAATTTATTTTATCAATTTGCAAACTGCGCCAACGTAAATTTAACGTATCAGCCGCTGCCTGTACATTAATTCCATTCTTAGCCATTTTAAGCAGTATAGCCAGCTTTGCGTCAATATGCACGTTATCTTGAGGCTTGCTTGTCATGGCATGAGTAACATTTTCCAGCTGCAAATCAGCAGTTAAAATTTCTTCACCAATACTATAAGTACCGTTGCCAATAAGCTTGCCGCCGCCATATTCGGCACTGACAGACTCTAAAACTACCTGTTCCTTATTGCCGTTAAACGGTATACGCAGATTTTTTACATTATAACCGTTATATTCCAATTTAGCGGCAGACAGCACACCCTTCCCCTGAGGATTATCTGTATCACGCAAATCAGCTTCTCCCTCAAGATGCAGCGTATTACCGTCAACAACTACATCTAAGCTGCTGCTAGTTACAATATTATCATGAGCGCGCACTAAGCCATCCAGGCACACCGTATGCTCTGCGCCTGCATGCTGCTTTTTGCCCTGAACATTTTTGATAGAGGTCTCACCTGAAAAGCTTTTGCTCCCATTTTCATTAACATATAACAAAGCTATTTTTTCTAAACTGCCCTGTACATTTTCAATCTGCGCAAAATTCTCTGCCAAAGCAGCATATGGAGCCAAATCAAGCCTGTCGCTTTTTACCTCCAAGCGGCCTTCGCCCTTAGTCGTCACCAGCCCCTGAACCTGCAGCTTATCAACACCACTGCCTAAACGCAGATTTACAGCAAATTTAGGATTAGCGCCACCATTAACAGTGCCTGCTACATTGATATCCCATTTACCTTGGGGCATGTCAATATGCAGCTGTCCGTCAGAAATTGCCAGTGTTCCATAAAAAGGCGTTTCTTCCGAATCGGACGGCTTCAGCAAATTCTGCATATTCCACTGCTTGTTCTCGTTCATCACGAGATAGACGTGCGGACGCATCAGCTCTACTCTGCTTACAGCTTTAACACCCTTATCCAGTGCCAGCCAAGGACGCAGATGCACAATGGTACGGGGTATTTCGGCTACCTTGATGCCCTTATCGTCTTTAATGACAATGTTGCCAACTTCTGCGCTTAATCCACCGTTCCAGGTTAAATCACCGATGGCTATGTTGCCGTTAATAAAACTGGATGCTAAGCCTTCTGCCTGAGGTAATACTTGCCGGATATAGCTAGGCATGACTGTGCGCACCAAAAAAATATAACCTGCACTTAGCAGCATAACGAGAACAGCTATAAATCTAAAATATTTTTTCATATAAGTCACCATTTTTATTCTACCAAGTGTTCGTGACAAAAGTATGTCACAACTCTTCGTTTTTAGTAAAAACACTTTGACTTATATTATTTCGACATACTCTTCTATCTTCCTGTAAAGATAAAAAATTTTCTTGCGTTTATTTTTTGACTGCGCATACAAAAACGCCTGCGGCGTGATGCCGCAGGCGTAAAGCCTAAATATATTTTATTTTTTATTAGCAGCTTCTTCTGCCTCTGCAAGCTTAGGGTCAACAACTATTTTAGCAGGGAATTGCATGGGCACACCAATAGCAGTTTCCAAATCTGTCTTGCAGGTGTTGTAATCGTAAAGTGCCTGTAAATAATTTGTTTTAGCGTCAGTCAAAGCAACCTGCGCATCTAAAACATCGGTATTAGTACCAACGCCGTTCATGTATCGCAGCTGAGCAATACGATAATCCTCTTCGGCTTGAGATACTGCCAAATGAGTAGTATCAATACGTTTTTCTGCCTCGCGCAGACCTAAATAATTGGTACGAACGTCCAAATTTACTGCGTCAACAGTATCGCGATAGTTTTCATGAGCCTTGGCTAAGTCTGCTTCCGCGCCATGAATTTTAGAATTGGTAACGCCAGTATCAAAAATATTCAAATTAACGGTTACACCAACGCCCCAGTTACCGTTTTCGTCACCGGGCCAATTTTTATCGCTCCAGTTCTGCTCTGCTACGGCAGCAACCTGCGGCATATGCCCGGAAATAGCTACGCGCAAAGCTCCTTTAGCAGCTTCTACATTTTGTTTTGCCTGCTCCAGCTCCGGACGATGGTCGTTGGCAAAAGCTAAGCAATAAGGTAAATCTTTATCGTAAGGAGTATAAACGAGAATATTATCCAGCTTCAGCTGAGTATCCATAGGCAAACCAACAATTTTATTCAGATTAGCTTCGGCAATTTGATAAGAGTTTTCTGCTTGGATCAAGCTTTGTTTAGCGTTAGCAAGTTCTACCTGACTGCGCAGCACGTCCACTCTGGCAACAACGCCTACATCATATTGAGCCTGTACGTTTTTTAAGTGATCAGTCAAGCGATCTACGGACTCACGTCCCAGCTTCTGCATGTTATCAGCCTGCAGCATACCAAAATAACCGTTAGTAACAGTGGAGCGCATATCGTTATACGCTTTTTGTACGCCCTGCTCGGAAATCAAATAGCCTGCCTTAGCCTGCTTAATTGTACCACTTAACTTACCGCCGGTATAAAGAGGTATACTGGCGCTCAAGCCATTGGCATGAGTGTTGCTTATTTGTTTAGTAAATACGCCGCCAATCAAATGATTGTCGTCATAACCACCACGATTAGTTCTATGGGTGCCGCTAATAGAAATACCACGACTTTGACGAGCAGCGTTGTAGTTTGCACGAGCGCTATCCCGTTCATAACCGGCAATAGTAATCGCCGGATTGGTTTGGAAAGCGCGTTCCATAGCGTCCTGCAAATTCAGCTCTACTGTTTCGCCGGCAAACGCGGACTGACTCATCAACATGGTAATCGCTGCGGACAACACCAAAAAGCGTTTATTAAATATATTTCTAGTCATCAGGAAACCTCCAATCAGTTCTGACTAATCAGTCAGTATACAAAAATTATATTTTCTTTACCAGCAATTGTCAAATGAAATTTATGTAACAAGCCTTAGAAATATGTTCTTACGCCCATGTACGCATCTCTTTTACTGCCGCGCACATCCATAGTTTCACCGTAAAGAGAAAAGCTATCTGTCAGACGCAGCTCTCCGCCAACGCGTACCTTAGTATTGTCAAAATCATAAATTTGAGAATACAGTTTAAAATCCTTGCTCAAGTCATAGCTCAAGCCTACACCGAATTCTCCCTGCATAGCTCCCATACTTACGGCAGCATTTCCCAGCTTACGTCCCATAATAACATCAAATTTATTGGCTTCACCGATGTCGTAGCCTCCCATATATAGAAAAGCTGTGTCGCTAGGAGTAAGTGTTACGCCTAAATTGCCGCGCCAATCGTGCCCCTTCATAGTATAACCTGCATCTGCAGAAATTTTTGCATCACTCAAGGTTCCCATAAGTTTATTGGCCTTAGCGCTGGTTTCTTTAACATTGACCAAGGTTTCTTTCAGCGATTGCTGCGTTACCGGGTCCTGGGCTACGCTTTCCAGCATTTGCACAATATTTTCCATACGCTGAGTGGTGTCCGCCATATTCTTAACAATAGACGCCATATTGCGCCCTGTTTCACCGTTGTTGTCCACGCCCTGCATAATACTTTCCACATAACCGGCAGTAGCGTTCATTCTCTTAGTCAGCTCGTTGATTTGATGCACCATTTGCATAATATCCTGCTGATTGCCAACAGCTACTTCGGCCATTACCTTAGTAAAGGTATTCATGTTTTCCGTGATGCCCTGCATATTTTTAAACCCAGCTTTCATGGATTGCTGCACTTCTTTATCACCAAAAACATTTTCAAAGGCCGTCACAATATTTTCCATGCGCGTTACCAAATCGCCGGAATTAGCAAAAAATTCTTCCATACCACCGCCGGGAACGCCCTGTACATTGCTTCCTTCAGCAATAAAGCCTTGTCCCTGCTTGCTAGGAGGCACAATGCTGACAAATTTTTCTCCCATAATACCGTCCGCAGCAATAGTAAATACAGAACCTTGCGGTATTTTGATATTATCATCTATTTCAGCAATAACTTCTACCTTATTAGGAGCAACATTGAGTTTTTTTACCGTACCAACCTGCACGCCTGCATAGCGCACTACGTGCCCCGGCATTAGGCCGCTTACCTGAGGATAATCAATGTGCAGTTCATAACCGTTTTTGCCAAAGGAAAACGCTCCCATAAAGGTAATAATTCCTGCCAGCACTGCGGCTCCGCCTAAAGCGAATGCTCCTACCTTAACTTCACTGCTCCCCATCTGCATACTCCTCTTTTCTTTCCAATCCATTTATAAAAGCATATACTATCGGATTTTTACTTGCTTTAATCTCGTACGGCGTACCCAACTGAACTATTTTTCCTTTATCCAGCATAGCAATACGGTCAGCCGCATAATAGGCGGAAGCCATATCGTGAGTTACCAATACGGAAGTCACTCCTAACGTCTGCTGTGTCTTGCGAATCAGGCGGGAAATCGTCATTGTCATTACAGGATCTAATCCGGAAGTTGGTTCATCATAAAGCACTATGTTAGGCTCCATAGCCAACGCCCTAGATAATGCCACGCGCTTTTTCATGCCGCCGGAAAGCTCTGACGGCAGCATGTTCTGCGTATTAGGCATGCCAACCATTTCCAGCAGCGTTGCTACCCGCTGCTGTACTTCCTCCTCAGACAACTGAAAATGCCGTCTTAAACCAAATGCAACATTTTCGCCTACGCTGAGAAAATCAAACAGTGCGGAATACTGAAACACAACACCCATACGGCTGCGCAAGCTATCCCACTCTTCCTCGTCAAAGTCCTTTGTTTCCTGACCGTCAATCACAACGCTGCCGTCCGTCGGCGCTAAAAGACCCGTAAGCACCTTAATAACCGTGCTTTTACCCGTGCCTGACGGCCCGATAATCGCCAAGGTCTCGCCGCGATATACGTCTAAATCTAAATTATTTAAGACAATTTTGTCTCCAAAAGCAATTTTCAGTTGGCGAATTTTAATCATTGACTCTACATTATCCATAACGCCAACTCCTAAATATAAATCACAATTGATAAGAAATAATTAAAAATAAAAATCAAAATAATGGACAAAACTACAGAGGCCGTAGTTGCCAAGCCAACGCCCTCAGCGCCGTTAGGAGCGTTAAGCCCTTTATAACAGCCGATAATGGCAATAATGGCACCAAAAACACAGCTTTTAAGCATACCGCCGAATACATCATAAAATTCTGCCAAAGTTTTAATAGAATTAGTATAGGTAAAAGTACCAATTCCCGCGTAATAATGCGCCACAATCCAACCGCCGATATTACCGATGAAATTAGCGAAAACCACTAACAGCGGCATCATCAGTACCATAGCAATAAATCGCGGCACCACTAAAAAGCTAACGGGATTGGCAGCCATAACCCGCAAAGCATCTATCTGCTCCGTAACCTTCATAGTACCAAGCTCCGCTGCAATAGCTGCGCCGATACGTCCGGCAACGACCACACCTACCAGCACAGGCACCAGCTCGCGCGCCATAGCGATAGCCACAATGCCGCCGACAGTTGATGAAGCGCCTAAGCGAACAAATTCCTTAGCTGTCTGCACGGAAAACACCATGCCCGTACATAAAATTGTCATCAGCACAATAGGCAAGGAATCAGCGCCTAAAAGCGCCATTTGACGCACTACTTCGTGCCAATCGGCGTCCTTCAGCCGCTTGAGCGTTTGCAGAAATAAGATAGTTATTCTGCCGCCGGCTGCACAAAAGCTTATTATTCTTTTGCCCAAAACATCGCAAATAGATGTAAACATATTTATGTCCTTTTCTTTGTTGTTAACTTAATTATATACTAAAATTATGACATTTATATGACGAAAGTCAATCTTAACATATAATTTTACGGCTTTTTTTATTTTACAATTTCGATATTTAATTCTCCCTCGCCGTCAATGATAAAGTCAAAGGGATATTTTTGCTTAAAGGGCGAGCCTGCCAGCATTCCTGCCAAGCCTGCTTCCTGCCCTGCAGCTGCAGTATTCATATCCATGGTCTGATGACCGGTGGCAATATCCACAATAATCTCATTATTTTTATCCGCCGTATTAACGCTTTTTACATAATCTGCCAGCGTGCGGCGTTTTTCCTGATTTTTAGCCGCCGGAACTCCCTCCTGCTGCTGCTTGCGCAAAAGTTCGATTATCCACGCCATACTGCTGCCGCCGCGTACTTGTAATGATAAATTTCCTCCGGGATGGTCTTTCGGGATAGTAAAATATATGGTTTTCGTAAACTCTTCAGCGCGATAAGGCTTCATGGTGACGTCAATAGCCAGCTTTTCACCTGGAACAACCTGCCTTTTAGCTGCTTGCACACGTACAATTTCTGCTACCTGCGCCTGCTCACTTACCTGCGCTTCTACAGTAATCCCGTATAGCTTAACAGGTTCAAATTTGTTCTGCATTAAAATAGTGACCGCTTCTACCAATTCTGCATTAACATTTTTCAGCAAGGCATCATTGGAGTAAAACATATTCTCGCGCTCAATGCTTAAAGGATTTTTTTTGCTGTCCACACCCGTAATCGTAAAACGCAGACGCGCCGTACCGCCGCCGTTTCTATCTACGGTTTTGCTGATGGTATTGACAACCGCCGCATCTACCAAAACAGGAGCCAAAGCCTCGTCCTCTACTATCTGCACGCGCATACTGCTGCCCTGTCCGCGGTCGCTGTCATTGGCAGTAACAAACACGGGCACTGCGCTAGGCAAAGCGCCTTGACTGCCGCCAATGCCGCTGGAACGGTCTTGATTAAAACGTCCCACAGTTTCACCCATGTTGCCAACCTTGTAAGCGCTCTGCATATTAGGCACAACACCCAATACCCATGCTTTAGTCATATAAAAATTGCTGCTGCCCCGTTGCATAAAGGGATGGCCAAAAGCCAACACCTGTCCCTTATCATCAGTCCAGGTTACAGTGCCTAACGCTCCCAAGGTCATATCGCCCTGCATAACAGAAGCGCCCACAGCGCTGCCCGGCTCCAAAGCCTTAGCAGAGGTATGACCTGCACCGCCGGCACCTACTGCATCTAGACCTAAAGCAGACAGCTTATTTTGCAGATACTCCAAACCGTAATTAGTAAAGCCGCCAGCCTGTAATGCCGTTCCCTGGGGAAGCCAATCATGGAGCTGCAATTTTGGTTCATCTAATAGACTAAGCATACTGCCAATAGGGGTTAAAAAACAATAATGCGGGTCGTTAAAGGTTTTACCAAAGGCTACGGCGCCAACTAAACGTCCGTCCACATATACAGGACTGCCGCTCATTCCCTGAGCTACGCCGCCTGTTTTTTCTATCAAATCGCCATATAAACGCACAAAAACACTATAGCCCGTAGCTTCATTGCCCTGCACGCCTAAAATTTCTGCATTGAACTCCTCAATAGTATCTCCCTGAATTACCGTTTTGCCGATGCCCTGCATTCCCGGACGCAAGTCGCGGATGGGCATCAAAGAAACATTAGCCGCCGCAGTTGTAACTAAATGTAAACATAGGCACAAGGTTAAAATAAAAACTTTCATAATTTCTCCTAGTATTCAAAAACCGGCGAAGCAGTTCGCCGGTTAATTTATTCGCTGATTTTAGCTACTATTTGCTCAGCAACAATAAGCTGTCCCGGTTCAACTAAAACTTGACTTACTTTTCCGGCAGTGGTCGCTCTGGCAGCAGCAATACTGCCTCCTGCTAAGGATTTAACCTTGACTAAAATATCTCCCTGTTGCACTAAAGCACCCGTCTGCACCAATCCCTCAGCGACTACTTCCCCGCTGATTACAGCACGCTGCTCGGTCACGGCGGCGCAGCCCACAGTATGCAAACTAGCTATACCCACAAAAACCGCTAAAGCGATAAGCAAAATACTTTTTTTCACAGAACTGCCCTCCTTTTTCTTGTGACTAATCAGTCAACATCTAACTTTATTATACAGCCTGAGATATTTTTTTACAAGCTGTCAAATTTGAGCACTTCGCTAACAATTATAAACTAAAGCTATACAGATATGCTTGTTAGTTTATGCTTTGAAAAGCCCCAAGCCAATGCTTACAGCGCGTTCTTTGCCGTCGGACGGTTTATTGACCACACGCCCGTTTACAGCCATTACGCTGCTGCCGCCGCCATCAAAATTGACTGCCTCTTTAGCTCCTAAGCGCAGCATATAAGTCGCCAGCTCGCTCAAGGTTAAACCGGCAGAGCTATTATTACGTCCGTCAACAACTAATAACAGTATGCTGCCATCTTTTTTGATGCCTACAGCAGTACGAGGCGCACGTCCCTTGGCAATATCGGCTGCCATTTTTTCTTCACTGCTGCGCACCTTTACAATGCCGTTTTCTACCAATAATGGTCCGCCGCTAACTACAGTTTCTGCACTATCAGCTTCGTTATTGCCCAAGGTTTCACTAACAGTTACCTTATCGCCAATTTTTAAACCGGCTAAAGCTGCTGCATTACTGCCATGACCACTGATAATAATACTTCCGGGAGTAATCTGCATATTACCCGTCGTAGCAATATCGGTTACGCGATTATTGATAATTTTTATTTCGCGTCCCCATTGATTGCTCTTTGTGGACGGAGCATAAAAGCTGTTATACAGCACTAAATCTTCAGCAATACGCATTCTGTTCATGCCTTTAATTTGTAAGCTCCTGCCATCCGGCAAAGCTACCGTACCATAGTAACCAATATCCTTCACTATCTCCGGCTCGCCATTTTTCACTACATACCCACTCCGCGGCAAGCCATCGGCAGCCATCATCCGTCCTTGATTTTTGATGTTGCCAATAACCCAACCGTCAGTATCAAAATAAGAAGCGTTAATTGCCGCCAACATTTTTTGCTGAACAGCTGCTTGGGAAATCAGTCCGCGGCCGTTATATTTTCCTGCCGCAGAAAAAGGCAGCAAACGATACTCTGCCTTGGGCGCAACAGTAACTAAATAAGCCTGAATCTGCCTGCCGTTCATTTCGTCCTGCAAATAGGTATAGGTTACGCCCTTAGCCAGCTGCTTATTTTGCTTAACAATATTTATACGAAATAAATCTACTACTAAGCGATGGGGATTTTGTAATTGATAAACCTTATATTGACAATCTTTGTTTAGTTCCACTAGCAGCTTGGAAGCTTTAGTGCCGTTAGGTACAAGCTGTACGCTTTTAACTGCGGCATCCTTGAGCTTAGCCCGCTGTTTGGAGGCAGCGCTGTCAGGCAGAATTATTTCCAAATGCTTTTCATTTTTATCAACTTTATACTGAATTGCTTCCTTACTATCCAACACAATCCGCAAGCGTGCAGGAGTAATACTAGTACGCAGATTTTCTATAGGAGCGGCATTAGCTGCATTTGCAAATAGCAGCATCACTATAAAAAATATGATTCTTAAATCAGCCTTCATAATACACTACCTTATATCATCAACAAAAAGACACAGCTTACGCTGTGCTGTAATATCATAAAAGACTGGCATAAGGCATTATTGCCTTATCGCCAGTCAATTTTTCATTAAATATCCAAATTAGAAACAGTATACACGGTTCCCGGATGCAGTTTGTCAAGATTTTCCAAAGCCTTGCCCGTACCAAGCGCTACACATTCCAACGGGTCATCTGCAATACGTGTAGTGATACCGGTTTCTTTTTCCATAACCTCAGCCAAACCATCTAAAAGCGCACCGCCGCCAGTCATGTAAATACCATTGTCTACTATATCGGCTACCAGCTCTGGCGGACATTTTTCTAAAACGCTGCGCACGGTAGCAATCAAAGAAGCTATAGAATCAGCTAAGGCTTCTCGACATTCTTCACTATTAACAGAAAAAGTAGTAGGCAGACCTGTCACCATATCGCGTCCGCGCACACTAATGGATTCACTGCGACCATTTTTGGAAACGGTAGCAACCTTCATTTTAATTTCTTCAGCAGTACGCTCACCAATAAGAACATTATGTACTTTTTTTACATGACGCACAATCGCTTCATCAAAATGATCACCGCCAATGCGAATAGAAGAATCTACAACAATGCCGCATAAGCTAAGCACAGCAATATCCGTAGTTCCGCCACCAATATCAACAACCATATTACCGCGAGGCACAGAAATATCTATGCCTGCGCCCAGTGCAGCGGCTAAAGGCTCTTCAATTAAATAGGTTTTAGAAGCACCACCCTGAGTAGTAGCTTCCATAACAGCACGTTTTTCTACAGATGTGATGCCGATAGGCACACAGGTCATAACGCGCGGCTTAAAAAACAAGCTTTTTCCGGCAACCTTTTCAATAACGTAAGCCAACAGCTTTTGAGTAACCGTATAGTTAGCAATAACGCCTTCTTTCAAAGGACGAATAGCCACAATGGTTCCGGGTGAACGACCCAGCATTTCCCGGGCATCATCGCCCACAGCCAGCACTTTATTGCGCACCTTATCAATAGCAACCACGCTAGGCTCTTTCAGTACAACTCCCTTACCTTTAACAAAGACAAGGATATTAGCTGTGCCAAGATCAATACCTATATCCATACTCTTAAACATTCTCTTAACTCCTGTTCTTACCTTGACAGTTTAATCAATATTTACTCGCTCAATATCGGCGCCCAATTTTTTTAACTTATCTACAATTTTTTCATAGCCGCGGTCAATATGATAAATATCGCCAATACGAGTTACTCCTTCGGCAACTAAGCCAGCTAAAATCATCGCTGCGCCGGCACGCAGGTCGGTAGCGCGCACATCACAGCCGGTAAGCTTGCTAGGCCCGTCAATAACGGCGCTGCGGCCTTCGGTACTGATGGCTGCACCCATACGGTTCAACTCTACTACGTGCATAAAACGATTTTCAAACACCGTTTCCGTAACCTTGCTGCGGCCTTCAGCAATAACCATCATTGCCATCAGCTGAGCCTGCATATCAGTGGGGAAGCCAGGATAAGGCAAAGTTTTAATAGCAACAGCCTTTAAAGGCAGCTGACCCACAACACGCACCTTATCAATATCTTCTTCTACCAAAGCGCCGGCCTCACGCAGCTTAGCAATCAAGGGCTTTTGGTGCTCCGGCAGAACATTTTCTATCACAACGTCACCACCGGTCATGGCAGCAGCAATCATATAAGTACCTGCTTCAATACGATCGGGAATAATGGTATAATCAGCGCCATGCAGTTCTTTAACGCCTTCAATACGAATAGTATCGGTACCGGCACCGCGAATTTTAGCGCCCATTTTATTTAAATAGTTAGCTAAATCAACTATTTCCGGTTCCTCTGCCGCATTTTCCAACACGGTTATGCCATCAGCTAAAGAAGCTGCCATTAAAACGTTTTCGGTAGCTCCTACACTGGGAAAATCAAAATAAATATTGGCACCCTTTAAGCCGTCGGGAGCGCTGGCTTCAATATAACCATGGCCCTGCTCAATTTTTACGCCTAAGGCCTCGAATGCTTTTAAATGAATATCTATGGGACGCGCGCCAATAGCGCATCCGCCGGGCATAGAAATACGCGCTTGACCAACGCGGGCAAGCAGTGGTCCCATTACAAGAAAGGATGCGCGCATAGTGCGGACCAGCTCATAGGGAGCTTCACAAGCAGTAATCTGTGTGCTATCTATGTCAAGAACGTTAGGCTCCGGATTAGTGACCGTTAAGCCCAAGCATTTTAATACCTCACTAATAGTATGAACATCCTCCAACATGGGGACTTCATCTAAATGACTGGGTGTTGTTCCCAAAATTGACGCCGCAATTATCGGTAATACGGCGTTTTTCGCACCACTGGTCTTGACTGTACCAACTAGACGAGTACCGCCTTTTACAACTAGCTTTTCCAAAATAATCCTCCTGTATGTGCGAATAAAATTAGTCTATAGATAAAGATATTTTATCATCATCACCGGTTTGTTTTCAATAGTAATAACAAAGAAAAAGCCGGTAAAGTTTCCGGCTTAATGGTTAATACGCTGGCGGTCTGCAAGAATATTATAATAGGTTTCCTTATCCATCAGCTCGCGACGAATTGCTTTTTTAGCTTCTTCATCTGCACATTCAGCTAAACGCTGACGCAAAAACGCAATGTCCTGCTTGAGCATGAGCATTTTATTGCCTGCCAAGCTTTCTACAATATCAGCCATCTTACAGTCCTCCTTTTACTCTAATAGAATACTATAAGCAAACAGTTTATGCAAGAAAAACATCATTAGCTTTTGCTAATTTTATTCTGCGCCTGCTCTGTAAAGCATTTGCGCAAGCTGGCAAAAGTTTGATGCTCTAAATCAAAAACGCCTAAAGCAGCCGCCTGCGCTAAATTGCAGCCCGCATATTTTTCCGTTCCGGCAAAATACGCATACAGCAGCTGCCTATTAAAATTAACAAATGGCTGCTCCTGTCGGCGGCAAATATTAACGCTTAGTAAATATTCCCTCGCAGTATTGATAAGATTGAGAAAATCCTCCTTAGAAGCAGCTTCCGGCTTCAAGGCTTCCATAAGCATATCCTCAAAATAACCGTGCCGCCAACGCTTGCCTGGCTGCCGTCCGGGAAAGAAAAAGTGCGTAGAGGTTTTTCTATGCAAAAAATATTCCTTTCCGCGTACAGAAGCAACTATATTGCTGCGCTGCTCTAAATCACTTGCCGCATCGGCAAAGACTATCACGCTGTGTACTTTCTCGCTGCCATCACAACTAGGCAGCCGTTCTGCCAAAGCTGGCAGCTTTGCTAATTCATGAAAATTTATTATTTGTAAAGCAGGCAAAACCAATCCCTGCCGAAATAAATACTGCACATAAAAATGCAAAAATCTTGCTATTTCTAACCGCTCGCATAATAGCAGCAGCTCACCGTTAATGGTCAGCGGCTTACTCATTACTGTCGCCGTGCTTTTGCAACATAGCTTCCGCAGCCTGTACTACCTGCTGCACAGTCAATCTAGTCATGCACTGCATATCGCTGCATTTGTGCTTCATACCGTCGGCACAGCCGGGGCAGGGCGGCAGAGCAGTAACAATTGTTGCGTTTTTAGTATAGGGACCATACAGCTTAGGACTGGAAGGTCCGTACATAGCCACAATAGGCACCTTTTGGCTAATAGCTACATGCATAGGCCCGCTGTCGTTAGTGATTATCAGGCTGCATCTGCGCATAGCCGCAGCCAAGCTGCCAATAGTAAAATTGCCGGTAGCTACTACAGGTGTGGTTTTCATATAGCCAATTGCCTCCTGCACCATTTCTTCATCCATAGTACCGCCAAAAAACACCGGCTTATAGCCCTTAGCCGCCAACATATCTGCTACCTGTGCAAAACGTTCCGGCGCCCAACGTTTGGTTATTACGGCGCTGCCAATATTAAAGCCTACAAGCTTATCACTGCCGAAAACGCCATGATCGCGCCAAAATTCTTCCGCATGAGCCATATGCTCCTGACTGGGAAAAATCTCCAGGCCATTATGCTCTAATTTATCTACACCTAATTGCGTCAAAACATCTAAATACATATCTGCTGCGTGAATTTTACGATTCAGCGGCGTAACTACATCCCACACAGGCTTAAACAGTGTATGGGCAGTTCCACAGCGCAGCTTTGTTTTCGTCATCGCACAAATGAACGAACAGCGTTCATTTGGATGCAGATTGATCAGCACATCAAAATCCATTTTACTTAAACGGCGGGCGCAGGCCATCAACGCCAAAATACTGTTGTCCCGTCCTTTTTTATCAATGGTAATTACCTCATCTAAATAAGGATTATGCAGCACTACATCCTTGAGCTTTTCGTCTGCCAAAAAGGTAATATGAGCATCAGGTGCAGCCTTGCGCAAAGCGTGAATAAAAGGCGTGGTCAACGTCAAATCACCTAAGTGCATTAAAAAAGTTACCAATATTTTTTTTCCGTTCAGTTCAACTGCTTTAGCCATGAGCCTTCACCTTTTTTTGATAAATTTCATATACCATTTCCGGCGTTATATCGTGCATACAATGCCAATAATCACATTTCTTTTTTAAACAACCGGCGCATTTAGCGGGTGATAAAAGCACCGTAGAATTTTTGCTGCCATAAGGTCCTGTACGGTCTGCTTTGGTGGGGCCATACATGGCAATCAAGGGCTTTTTCAACGCCGCAGCAAAATGCAGCGGACCAGTATCCGCGCTGATGTAAAAAACGCAGCCTTTAATTAAAGCAGCCAATTCCCGCAAGGAGGTCTGCCCTGTCATATCAATAACCAATTTATCGGCACATTGCCCAGCAATCGTCTGCCCTTTAACTTTATCGTCAGGCCCGCCTGCCAGCACTACGCTGATTCCATCTGCTATAAATTTTTTAATCAAGGTCACGTAATGTTCTACGGGCCATTCTTTTGTCCACCAGCGGGCGCCGGGAACAATAACGATATATTCGCCGCCGCTAAAGCCCAGCTGTCTTAATTTTTCTTGTACACTGGCAGTTTCTTTACTTAAATCAGGTAGCGGAAAGCAGACATCATCAAGGCTGTCCACCTTGGCACCCAAATACCGCGCCACGTCTAAATAACGCTCAATTACATGCTCTTTACTGTGTTCACCGACAATCGCTTTGCTTACCAACCAGCTGCCCTCGCGCATTTCCGCATAACCAATGCGATTGCTGCAGCCGCTGATAGCCGCCAGCACAGCGCTTTTAAATAGGCCCTGCATGTCAATTACCAAATCAAAATGCTTGCTATGCAGCAAAGAGCGCATTTCACGAAAACATTTTACTTTACCGCTCAAGCCCATTTTATTAAATTTAACCTTATCGAAATACAGCACTTCGTCAATTACCGGCGTATCAGGCACAAAGCCTGCAAATTGAGGATGCACCAGCCAGGTAATGCGCGCCTGCGGAAAGCGCTGGCGCAGCGCCGCCGCAAAGGGCAGCGTGTGCAGTATATCGCCTAATGAGCTCATTTTAATAAGTAAAATATTTTTATATTCCATCTTAATCAACAATACCTTTTACAAATTCTAACAAATTACCGCCTTTAAATAAGTACCCACGAATTCCGGCAGCTTCCGCCGCCTCCACATCACGCGCACCATCGCCAATAAGAAAAGATTTTTCCTTATCTAAAGAGTATTCAGCAAAGGCCTGCTTTATCATACCCGGTTTAGGCTTGCGGCACTGGCAGTCGCAGGTAAACTCTGCTATTTTTCCTTCTTTATGATGCGGACAGTAATAAATCTTGTCAATTTTACCGCCACAGGCAGCAATTTCCCGCAGCATATGCTCATGCAGCTCCTGCATTTGCGCCACAGTATAGTATCCGCGAGCAATGCCGCTTTGATTAGTAACTACAAAAATCTTATAACCCAGCTTAGTTAAATAAGCCACAGTATCCCTGGCGCCTTCAATCCAACGCAAATCAGAAATTTTATATAAATAAGCTACATCTACGTTGAGCACACCATCACGGTCGAAAAAAACAGCCTTAGCCTTCATAGACATAGTAACCGCCGGTCTTATCAAGCAGCTGGCAATATTCTTCAGCAGCTTCTTCAATAGGAGTAAAGCCGCCGTCATAACCTGCCGCTAACAAATTAGCAGGATCGGCTTCGGTAAAGCTTTGGTATTTTCCCTTCAAAACCTCCGGGAACGGCACATATTCCAGTTCGCCGCTGCCAAAATGATTGAGCACTGCTTTAGCTAAAGTATTGAATTGATGAGCGTGTCCGGTACCACAGTTAAAAATACCACTAATTTCCGGATGCTCCATAAAATAGAAGTTTACCTTAACAACATCTTTAACATAAATAAAATCGCGAGTATGCTCGCCAGGCCCATAGCCGCCATATTCGCCAAACAGGCGCACCTTATGCTCTGCTTTCCATTGGTTATACATTTGGTAAATCATGGAAGCCATTTTACCTTTATGATTTTCCTGCGGTCCATAAACGTTAAAATAGCGTAGGCCAACTACCTGACTTTGAGCAGACGGCAGCAGACGACGCAGATAATTGTCAAAAAACAGCTTGGAAAAAGCGTAAACATTCAACGCTTCCTCGCAGGCAGGCTCCTCGCGGAAGCCATGAGTGCCGCTGCCATAGGTAGAAGCAGAAGAAGCATACATTAACTGAATTTTTCTATCTAAGCAAAAATGCAGCACATTTTTAGTGTACTCAAAGTTATTTTCCATCATGTACTTGCCGTTATATTCCATGGTGTCGGAGCAAGCGCCCTCGTGGAAAATTACATCAATTTTTTCATGATTAAATTTGCCGGCTTTCAAAGCATCCATAAAAGCATATTTGTCCATATAATCATGCACCTTTAAGCCTTGGATATTTTTAAATTTAACCATATTAGTCAAATTATCAACGACTAAAATATCGTCGATACCGCGCTCGTTAAGACCTTTAACAATATTACTGCCGATAAAACCGGCGCCGCCTGTTACAATAATCATAATTTACCCTCCTTGACCATTTTTACGATTTTTTCTACTACTCCCGTGGTGGAGTAGCCGTCTTCAAATTCTATAATGCGAACCTCGCCAGCATATTCACGTCCTGCAACCTGGTCAGGCCGATAATCGCCGCCTTTAACCAAAATATCCGGACGAATTTTTTCAATAAGCTCCGTCGGCGTATCCTGCTCAAACAGCACTACCGCGTCCACGCAAGCTAAAGCCGCCAGCACTCTAGCTCTGTCAAGCTCATGCACTAAAGGACGCGTCTCTCCTTTTAAGCGGCGTACCGAAGCGTCGGTATTTAAGCCAACAATCAAATGCTTTCCTAGGTTACGCGCTTTTTCCAAGTATGTCACATGTCCCACATGCAAAATATCAAAGCAGCCATTAGTAAAAACAATAGTTTCGCCGCAGGCCTTCCAGGTTGCCGCTAAAGAAGCAATCTCCTGCCAGCTTAGTGTTCTGTACCCGCGTCCCTGCTTACGTTCCTCGGTCAGCAAATCCTTGAGCAGCTCGTCACGATGTACAGGATAGGTACCAACTTTAGCCACAACTATTCCCGCAGCTCTGTTAGCCATATAAATGGCATCTGCTAAATCCAGCTTGCCCGCAACACCGGCAAGCAGCGCAGCCGCTACTGTATCACCGGCGCCGGAAACATCAAAAACCTCTATGGCAGTTGCGGGACTGTGCAGCTCTTGAGTATCGTTAACTAAAGACATACCATGCTCACTGCGGGTGACAACTACATTTTTAATTTGATATTTATTTTTAGCTGCCCGCGCCATTTCCACTACAGCACTGTCTTCGTTATCCCGCACGCAGCCTGCCGCCTCGCACATTTCTTTTAAATTAGGCGTAATAAAATCACAGCCTCGGTATTTAGTCCAGTCCGCCCCCTTAGGGTCAATCAACACCGGAACATTATAGGCGTGTCCCTCGTTAATCACCCATTGGCAAAAATCGTCGGAGCATACTCCCTTAGCATAATCAGAAACAATAATACCATCCAGGCCATCATCCAAAAGCGCTGCCAGCCAATGACGCAGCTGCACAATTTCCTCTGGATATAAATCGCCGGTTTCTTCAAAATCAAGGCGCAGCATCTGTTGATTGCCGCCTAAAACGCGCAGTTTAGTAATAGTTTTGCGCCGAGAGCTTTTGATTAAGCCCCTATGGTCAATACCAACTTCATCCAGCAAATGCTCCAAAAGTACTCTGTTATCGTCGTCGCCGGTAACTCCGCCCATAAAAGTCTGACATTCTAAATGCGCCAAGTTCGCCGCCACATTAGCAGCACCGCCAAGCACAGACTTTATTTTATTAATTTTCGTGACTGGCACAGGAGCCTCCGGAGAAATGCGCTTAACTTCTCCGTGAAAATATCTGTCCAGCATCACATCACCGATAACAGCAATGCGAAGCTTTTTTATTTGCTCTGCCAAAAAAGTTGTTGCAGCTAAGCCCAAATTATTCACCATCCACCAGTTCACATAAAATATGCCCTATTAAAATATGCATTTCCTGCGCTCTGGCAGTAATTTTTGCCGGCACAGCAATACATTCATCACACAAGTCAGCCATTTTTCCGCCGCCGGCAGCAGTCATCCCTACGCAGTAAACGCCCTTGCTTTTAGCCAACTCAATAGCCGCCACCACATTAGCACTGTTTCCGCTGGTAGATAAGCCTACCAAAACATCTCCGTTCTGAGCAAGCGCTTCTACCTGACGTACAAAAATTTTCTCGTAGCCGTAATCATTGCCCACTGCTGTCAAAATAGAAGTGTCAACAGTTAAGGCAATCGCAGGCAGACCGCGGCGTTCTTTTTGAAAGCGACCGACAAATTCGGCAGCTAAATGCTGGCTGTCCGCCGCACTGCCGCCATTGCCGCAGAACATAACCTTATGTCCTGCCGACAACGCTTTTTTGATAGCAGCAGCTACTACGGCAATTTGTGTCAAAATGTCGCTATTCATTACAGCGTTGGTCACATCAAGATGATCGAGAAAACGTTGCTTAATAATCTTGTCCATAATAAACCTCGTTAATTACAGATTATAGAAATAATACATTACCTTAAAGGAATTGTCATCATCGTCATTAAATGACTTTTCATAAGTAAATTCCAACGCCCAGCAACAGAATTTATGCAGCCAACGATAATCAGTTTCATAATTTCTATGCTTGCTTAAATCATAACGATTGATAACACTAACAATATTTTTATTGTCAGGAGTCCACTGCAAACCGTTGCGCAATTCGGTCTCCATATCCGGCTGACCTAAATCAAACAGGGCGCTGGTTTCTTTTTCACGATAATAGCCTAACCAAGTACGCCATTGAGGAGTAATTTTTTGGCCTAAGGTTGCATAATACATATCCGTGGAACGAGTATCGCCAGTTGCACTTTCATTGACCCATTTTTTACCAACAGTTAGATTCAGTACTGTGTTTTTAGAATTAAACAAATAAATAGGATCATGATTTAAATATACTGCATATTCCTTATGCCAGCTCTTTTTGCTGCTGCGGCCATTGTCATACAAACGATTCCATAAGCCATATTCATAATATGCAGAATAGCTTAAAGGAAGTCCGTCTATAATATGGTGGTTTTTATAATCGAAGCGCCAAGTATTTTGTTTTTTATACCAGTCACCGTCATCCTCATCCCAGCCATGCATATAAGAAATACTAAAATTACGCTCGTTATGATAAACCTTATATACAGGCTTGTAACCGGCCTTAGAATATTTAGGCAAGTCAACACTTACCATAGTTTTTTCACTGACGGGCTGACTAGCCTCCAACTTTACATAAAACCCGTTATCGCTGCCGTCGTAGCCTACGCGCGGCATAATTTTCGTTTTGCCTTCATCATTAAAATTATTTACCCACAAATCACGGGAATAAACATGCTTACCGCGCACGTAAACCTTTACATCATGGGCGACCATTTTTTCCTTAGGATATATCTCCAAGGTTTTTGCCGTAACGGACAAACAAGGAGGATGCTTGACAGAAGGACAGCGAGAGGTTCTGCCGCCTTCGTCCATAACAATCTTATCAGGATAAATAGTAGCATGGGGCGCATCATAAATATCCTTTAAACTGGTACCAGTAATTTCTTTGATTTCGCCGGTTTTATTATTAAAATTATAATGCACCCATTTGCCGTGCATATTACTTTTAGGCTCTATTAAGGTGCCGCCCTGTTCCAGCCATACGTCGCCGGTTTTCATATTGCCCACAGCATAAGTAGTAAGCAATTTTTCAGTGCCTTGAGTAATCACTACATTGCCGCTCACATGAAAATCTCCGCTAACACTATCATATTCCGCATGTTCTGCGCTCATATTAATAGGAACAGGATTATCAGCTTCCTTTTGCATTTCAGCAGATTTTTTCGGCTCAACTACTGTATTTACCGCATCTTCTTTCTCTTCGTCCATAAACACCGGACCATCATAGCGTTGATTATCGTCATTCGTAAACTGCTCAGCATAGGCTGGCAGGCACATACCTACTGCTAATGCTGCTATCAAAAAAGTTTTTTGCATAGGAATACTCCTTTGTATAGAAATATATAATTAAAAATGAAAACACTAATCCACTTAATATTATAGCATACAAAAATAAAAAGCTCACTCTTTTTTGAGTGAGCTTTTCTTGAAATTTGAAAATTATTCTTGATATACAACGCCTTGCAAGGATACGTCCTCACTGGTTTGCACATAAGTTTCGCAGCCAACGGGAATCGTTACGCTGTTACCTTTGACAAAAGCACCGCCAATTACGCCTACGGGGCCAAGAACTATCATACCGCCAATAGCAGCACCTGCAGCCCCCGCAATGCTTTCAGCTTTTTGCTTAGCCAATTCGCCAACGGTCAGCGGAATTTTCGTTCCATCTACGCCATAGATATGCGTAAAGGTAATATCGATGCGTCCGTCCTTACCAAAAATGCCCGGCTGCACAACTTTTTTAATTTCACCGATACCGTTTGCGCCTTTAGGCAGCACCAGTACATCGTTTACATAAAGATTATCGCCGGCTTTAAAATTAACTTTATCTCCTTGGCGGCTCATTTTAGTGCTCATTTCAGAAGTAAAAACAATTTTAAACACAGAATCCTTGGGCAGAGTCACCTGCTGCACAGGCACCACGCCATCAGTATAAGAAGCAAGCTTCAGCAGCTCTTCTAAACGTCCTGATAAAGCGCCGCTTTGAGTTTGACCATAAAGGAATTTTTCCTGAGCTTCAATTCTATTTTTCGCCGGATCACCTGACATACTTTCATTCAAGCGCCATTCCACAACATTTAACTTTGTCGCAAAGGAAGCTTCACCGGATTCAGGCGTACCTTCCAAATAATCATACATATTATCTACGCGTGCTAAAATAGAGTCGCTAGTTAATGTGCCGTAAACATCATCCTCCAAGCTATCCATACGCTGAATCAGAGAACCGCTCTGCTCCGTACCATAAAGTATTTTTTCCATAGCACTGATTTTATCGGCTACAGGAATATTCATATCGGCCGCAAAGCCCGGCACTACCATTGTAAAGCAAAAAATAATTGTCAGCAAAAATGACGCAAGCTGTTTCTTCAATTTTCATACCTCCAATCAGAGTAAACTACATCGTACTTATTATATCATAATGTATATAAAAAAAACAGCTTACCCGTCTATAAACGGGTAAGCCGTAAAATTTATTTTTTATATTTAGCTAAAGTTCCGGCCACTGCTGCTTCTATTTCATCCATTTTTGCAAAACGGCGGCGATGCTGCGCGCGTTTAGAAGGCTTTAATTCTTCCATGGCTTTGCGATATTCCGCAACCGGCATTACATAAAAACGTTTATCAGCGCACTGCCTGCCCTCGCACTCCTGCCAGAAAGCGCCAAAATCTGTTTTCAGCTTGCGGTCCACGCGCACATGATTCATGGCATAATAGCCTTCATTAGCCACCGCATAGATACGTGCGATACCCGCAGCCTTTGCTACACTGCGCAGGCCATAAAAAATTAAATTTTTGGTACGGTAGCCAAAAAAAGCTTTGGTCAAGCCCTTAATCAGCTCATTGCCGTTCTGCGGTCCCTGCAAAGCGCCAATATAAATCACATTTTTACCATCGACCTCATCCTTGCCGAACCAAAACATAATTTGATACAAAGCTTCCTCAGCATACTGCAAAATTAAAGACAAGCAGCCCTCTTTACGCTGTCCTGCATGAAACAAAAGATTTAAGCTCAACGGTTTATCCTGATAGGAATCTTCCCACAAGCATACTTTTTTTCTTTCTGCATAAAGCTCATTCATCAGCTTAGGCTGAAAATTTTCTTCCATAATCAGCACGTGATTTTTCACCAGCTGCATTCTTTCTTCCCAAGTAGAGCCTTTATAAAAAAAGGAACGAGTAGCCTGCTCCACAAAGGAAGGATTGCCCATCAGCCATTGCTCGCGCAGTTCATTTTCAGCAAAAAAAGCCAGCAAATCGTCCACCATACCGCTATGCAGGCGGCAGCGTGTACGAAAAACTACGTAACGCTTCATTTCTTTTAGAATATGTGTCTGATATAAGCTTTTGCCTATATACTCTAAAATATTTTTCTCCATGAGTTACCCCTATGCTGCATAATAATTATATATATTATAGCATAGTTTTCCGTTTTTGTAAGCAGTCACTAAAATCTCTCAGCAAGCAAAAATCCCTCAACAAAATTTAATTAAAAAACAATGCAAATTATTTTTTGCGCATATGTTCTTCCAAATACCTGCCGACAATTTTTACAGCGCAATAATCGCCGCACATAGAGCAGGCTTCATCATCGCTTTTATTTTTACGGCTGCGGTATTCGGTAGCCTTTACCGGATCTATGGCTAAACGCAGCTGCTCCGGCCAATCAAGATTTTTGCGCGCTTTAGCCATAGCCAAATCCCACGCCCAAGCCTTTTTATTTCCTTTAGCCACATCGGCGGCATGAGCGGCAATGCGTGCAGCAATAACGCCTTCGCGCACATCCTGTAAATCAGGCAGGCCTAAATGCTCCGCCGGCGTAACATAACACAAAAAATCTGCGCCGCTGACAGCAGCCAAGGTGCCGCCGATAGCGCTGGTAATATGGTCGTAGCCCGGAGCTACATCCGTAACTAAAGGTCCCAAAACATAGAAGGGAGCGCCGTGACACAAACGCTTTTGCAGCTGCATATTCGCGGCAATTTGATTATAAGGCACATGCCCCGGACCTTCCACCATAACCTGCACGCCCTTATCCCAGGCGCGCTGAGTAAGCTCGCCCAAATTTAACAGCTCCTGAATCTGCGCTCTATCTGTTGCGTCAGCAATGCAGCCTGGACGCAGGCCGTCGCCTAAGCTGATAGTCACGTCATATTCGGCGCAGATATCTAAAATTTCATCATAAAATTCATACAAAGGATTTTCTTTGTCATTATGCAGCATCCAGCCGGTAATGAAAGAACCGCCGCGGCTCACTACATCCATAACGCGCCCCTCAGCAAGCAAAGCGTGCAGAACGTTTTTGTTGATACCGCAGTGAATAGTCATAAAATCTGCTCCGTCCGCAGCCTGCTGGCGAATAACGTCGAAAATATCTTCCTTAGTCATTTCGACGACAGCACCGCGCTTCAAAATAGTTTCCACCGTCACCTGATACATGGGCACAGTGCCTACCATAACAGTAGAAGCATTGATAATCGCTTGGCGTGAAGCGCTGATATTATTGCCGGTGGACAAATCCATTACTGCATCCGCTCCCGCTTCAATGGCCGCCGCCAATTTTTTCAGCTCCGGCTCCGGATCAGGGAAGCTCGACGAGGTGCCAATATTGGCGTTGACCTTTACGCTTAAACCCTGACCAACGCCGCGGGGAATAATATTTTTATGATTGATATTACAGGGAATAGCGATAGTTCCGGCAGCAACGCCTGCGCGAATAAACTCCGGCGTCAGCTGCTCTTGTTCAGCGACAATTTTCATTGCGTCTGTAATAATTCCCTGTTTTGCTAATTGCATTTGTGTTGCCATAATCCTACCTCCTCAAATAAAAAAGCTGCCGCTATATTCTGCGACAGCTAATTCTTATCTAAAAACTACAAAATGCGCTTTCCTACGCCGGTACTAACCGTCTCAGGTTCAAAGGGTCGGACATTTCCTCTCAGCAGTCTCAAACTGCGCCCCTAGCTATAATATTTAATTTTTACCTTTTAATTTTAATACTAATAACAGTTTTATGCAAGCAAAATCAACCGATACCGCCATAAAGCAATCCTAAAATCATCACAAGTACAGTTAACGGTACATAGACAAAGCGCGCAGTAAATCCATAGCTTTCACTTAAAGCTCCATGCCCGCGCTCCAGCTCTTGGCGGATATCCTGCCAGCCTAAAACATAATATATAGACACCGCTCCCAAAACAGCGCCAAAGGGCACAATAATAATAGAAACAAAATCCATCCATTGTCCTACCTTAGGCTCAGCTTCGATAAAAATACCAATTGCCAGGCTCAAAAAACAGCTGGCGATTACGGATGTATGACGGGAAATATTAAAACGCTTCTGCCAGCTTTCACTTACGGCTTCCAGCATATTTATAAGCGAGGTGATACCGGCGAACAAAACTGCTACAAAGAAAAATACGGCGAAAGACTGCCCCATAGGCATCTGCTGAAAAACCTTGGGCAAGGTTAAAAAAATTAACGAAGGTCCTCTGTCGGCGCCAATGCCGAAAGAAAAAACCGCAGGCATAATTGCCAGCGCCGAAAGCATCGCGGCAATAGTATCAAACAATGCCGTGCGCAGAGAAGCTTTAGGGATATCCGCGTCATCCGCCAAGTAAGCGCCATAAACAATCATGCCGCTGCCAGTAATGGACAGCGAAAAAAACGCCTGTCCCATAGCCATAATCCAAGTATCAATACGCAGCAGCTTTTCCCATTGTGGTACAAAAAGAAATTCATAACCTGAACCGCTGCCCGGAAGGAAAAACACCCACACTGCCAAAATTACAAACAGAATAAAAAACAAAGGCATCAAAATTTTGCTAATTCTTTCAATACCGTCATTAACGCCAAAGTACAAAACCAATAGCGTCATGAAAATGACCAAGCTGTGCCACAATAAGCTGCCATAAGCGCCTGCGGTAGCTACAAAAAATTCTGACGGATTACTTTGCAGCAGACTGCCGCTCACTGCGCCCCACAAGGAATGCAGCACCCAGCCTAAAATAATAGCATAACCAATGGCAATACCCAAGCTGCCTAAAAGCGGTATCCAGCCTAAAAATTTTCCCAAGCCTTTGACGCCTTTTTTAGTGAAGCAATAAGCATAAGCGCCCAAAGTACCTGTGCGGGCACGGCGACCAATGGCAAATTCCGCAGCTAAGCCAACCCAGCCAAAAAGAACAATAAAAAATAAATACGGCAGCAAAAAGGCTGCACCGCCATATTCTCCCAAGCGATAAGGAAACATCCAAATATTTCCCAAACCAACTGCCGAACCTACGCAGGCCAATATAAAGCCCAAGGAAGAACCAAAACTGCCGTTAATATTACATTTTTCTTTTTTACGCATGCCAAAACCATCCTACTTTTTAATATTTGCTACACAAAATCCATTTTTTATATCTTAACAATAAACACCAAATATAGCAAGCAAAATCTGAAAAATGCCATTCATGTAAATTTTAGTACAAAAAATTTAAAAATACAGTATACATAAACTTTTTCTTCAAAATTCCTTGACTGGTTTTACAAACGTGCTATAATTCACTTTAATATCAATACTGCAACGCAATGAAAGAGAAGCAGCGTGCCACGCTTTTAGAAAGCTGTCGGTTGATGCAAGACAGCAGCAAAGCATATCTGTTCCGCTCCGGAGCGGCGAATGAAGAATCCGACGGGTTCGCCCGATACAGCGAAAAAAGTTGGCCTTTGGCAAATTGGGTGGCACCGCGAGCAGTTCTCGTCCCATGTGGGATGGGAGCTTTTTTATTTACCGCGCAAACTAAAGGCAATTTGGGTGGTACCGCGAGAATGGATGGCTCGTCCCAAAACAGGGACGCCATCCTTATTTTTTCATAGGAAGTTAGAAAGGACAAAATAATTATGAAAAGAGCTTACAACTTCAACGCCGGTCCTTCGGCTATGCCTTTAGAGGTATTGCAGGAAGCGCAGGTAGAATTTTTAAATTATGCCGACACCGATATGAGCATTATCGAAATGAGCCACCGCAGCGCCGATTACGCAGCTATGCACGCTGAAACCAAAGCGCTGTTAAAAGAGCTGATGGAAATTCCCGACGATTACGAGATTATGTTTATTCAAGGCGGCGGCAGCACCCAATTTTTAATGACGGCCGCTAACTTCCACACTAAAAAATACGCCGCTTATGTCAACACCGGAGTTTGGGCGAAAAAAGCGATGGCAGAAGCCAAATTCTTTGGCGAAACCTACGAAGCAGCTTCCAGCGCCGACAAAAATCACAGCTACATTCCCCAGGAATTTACTTTTAAACCCGAAACCTCTTATGTGCATATCACAGCCAACAACACTATTTATGGCACCGAATATCAAAGCTTTCCTAAATTTGACGTGCCTGTAATCTGCGATATGTCCAGCGATATTCTTTCCCGCAAGGTTAATGTAGCAGATTTTGATTTAATTTATGCAGGCGCACAAAAAAATCTCGGCCCCGCAGGCGTGGTTATCGTTATCGCTAAAAAAAGCTTTTTGGCAACGGCACGCACCAATCTGCCTACCATGCTGAAATATGCTACCTTTGCTGAAAATGATTCCTTATACAACACTCCGCCTGTTTTTGCTATTTATATGATTAACAAAACGCTTCACTGGATAAAAAATCAAGGCGGTGTAGAAGTAATCGCAAAAAACAATGCCGCTAAAGCGAAGGTTATTTATGACGTTATTGATAACAGCAACGGCTTTTACAAAGGCCATGCCGAGAAAAACGCCCGCAGCCTAATGAACATTACCTTTAATTTAGCTACTCCGGAAATGGAAAAGGATTTTGTGGCTCAAGGCAAGGCTGCCGGTTTTGTAGGCATCGGCGGACATCGCTTGGTTGGCGGCTGCCGCGCCAGCGCTTATAACGCCGTGCCTATGGAAGCCTGCATAGCTTTGGCAGATTTTATGAAGCAATACCAAAAAGACCATGAATAATTAGGAGGAAAATAAAATGAAAGTTTTTGTCAGCAATGATATTAGTGAAAAAGGCGTAGCTTTGCTGTGCGAGCATTTTGACGTAGACGTTATGCCTAACATGACGCCGGAAGAATTGATTAAGGTCATCAATAATTATGACGCTTTAGTAACCCGTTCTTTAACCAAGGTTACAAAAGAGGTTATTGACGCTTCTACCCGCCTGAAGGTTATCGGCCGCGCAGGCGTAGGCGTAGATAATATTGATATTCCTGCCGCTACTGCCAAAGGCATTGTAGTTTTGAACACTCCCGAAGGCAACACTATGGCAGCTACCGAACACACCGTGGCAATGCTCATGGCCATGACCCGCCACATTCCTCAAGCGCATCAATCAATCCAAGAAGGCAAATGGGACCGCAAATCCTTCACCGGCATTCAGGTTCAAGGCAGAACCTTGGGTATTATTGGCGTAGGCCGCATCGGCAGCCGCGTGGCAAAACGTATGCAGGGCATGGAAATGACTACTATCGGCTACGATCCCTACATCACCGAAGAACGCGCTCACCAAATAGGCGTGGAGCTGGTAGATTTTGATACTCTGCTGCAAAAATCCGATTACATTACCATTCACACGCCCTTGACCAAAGAAACAGAAAAAATGCTGAACGCCGAAGCTATCGCCAAAATGAAGGACGGCGTGCGTATCGTCAACTGCGCTCGCGGCGGCTGCATGGATCCCGAAGCTATCGCCGAAGGCGTAAAATCCGGCAAAATCGCCGGCGCTGCTATCGACGTATATCCTAACGAGCCTTTAACTAAAGAAAACAATCCGTTCCTTGGTTTGTTCAACGTAGTACAAACTCCGCACCTGGGCGCATCCACAGAAGAAGCGCAAATCGGCGTAGCAGTGGACGTGGCTTACGGCGTTATCGACGCACTGGAAGGACGTCCCGTTATGACCGCTGTCAACATGGCGCCCATTCCGAAAAATGTTGCGCAAATTATCAAGCCTTATTTTGGTTTGGCTGAACGCATGGGTACCGTAGGTATTTATTTGGCAGACGGCCCCATTACCAGCGTTGAGGTTGAATACACCGGTGCTCTGGCCGAAACAGAAACGCCTGCGCTGACCACTGCTTTCCTCAAAGGACTTTTAAATCCCATTCTGCAAGAAAGCGTCAACTTTGTTAACGCGCCTGGTATTGCAAAAAAACGTAATATCGCCGTCAAAGAAGTTAAGGCCAACAAGCCGGGATTTTTCTCCACCGCCATTAATGTGCGTATTAACACAGCTAAAAGCACTCACAAAATTGAAGGCACCCTGTTCGACGGCAAAACTCCGAAAATTGTGCAGATTGACCAATACTATATCGACTTTAAGCCCGAAGGCTATCTGCTGTTAGCACCGCATATCAACAGACCCAATATGATTGGTCAAATGGCTACTATTTTGGGTAAAGCAGGCATTAACATCAACAGCATGCAGGTTGGCAATACTCCGAAATCCGATACCAATATTATGGCTATTGCCGTTGGCGACGATATTCCCAACGATATTATGCTGCAGCTGCGCGGCGTGGACGGCATTTTGGATGTGAAGCTGATTAACTGCGAAGGCTGATAAATTCTAAAGAAAGGCAGCGGAAAATTTTCTGCTGAAAATATAAGATGACGAGAATTATTTTAGTACGCCACGGAGAAACCACTTGGAATATTGAAGGACGTTACCAAGGTCAAGAGGATACACCCCTAAGTGAGCGCGGCTTGCAGCAAGGTCATCTGCTGGCAGAAGGCTTGCGCAATATTCCTATTGATTTTGCTATTTCCAGTCCCCTCCAGCGTTCCTACCAAACCTGCAAATTCTGCGCCGAGTTACACGGTTTAGAAGTAAACACCGACGATCGTCTTTTGGAAATCAATCACGGCAGTTGGGAAGGCGTTTTGGCCCAAGATATTCAAAAGCAATATCCGGTGGAATTTGCTCTGTGGCATTCTCAGCCGGAAAAGGTGCAGATGCCCGGAGGCGGAGAAAGTTTAGAGGATGTGCGTAAGCGCGTGCGCGCTGCTTTTGATGAATACGCTGCTCAATACGACGGCAAAACAATTTTAGTTGCTGCTCACGACGCTGTAAACAAAGCGATTATCTGCGATTTGTTAGGCTTAGGCATGGAGCACTTTTGGCAGATTAAGCAAGACAACACCTGCATCAATGTACTGGAATATAACGATGGCGTATGGCGCGTAGTGCTGCTCAACTCCACCAATCATATGGGCTTTTTGTTCAGCGGCATTGAACAAGCTGGATTATAAAAAATTAAGCAAAAAGGTATGCACGTCTAAATAGGCGCAGCATACCTTTTTTGTATCAAGTAATTTATCTACTAGTTATTTTATGATAAAATAAAAGTGTCATACTGAATGCAAGGGAGTGCTTTACTATGAAGCTTAATTTAGATAATATTGCATCTGTAGCGAAAGTTCTAGCCAAAGAAGGAGCGTCTGTGGCAAAAGACCTAGCTATAAAGGGGGCATCTGCAGCAAAAGATTTAGCTGTAGCAGAAGCACCTGTGGCAAAAGATCTGGCTGTAAAAGGAGCATCTGCAGCGAAAGATTTGGCTGTAGAAGGTGCCGTATACACTGCAAAGAAAGCTAAAAAAGGTATAGACAATGTACAAGAGGCACGCGATAAAAAGCGTGAGGCAGAGGAAATATACAAAACGACAAAAGAAGAATATCAAAAACAAGAATATCTATTTAATGTTATTAAAGATAAGATAGACAAAAAAACAGTAGACTTAAATGAATTAATAATTAATATTGTAGAATATGATTTTAAAAGCATAAAGGACTTATGCGAATTGGCTAATAAAAATGCAGAAAAACAGTCAGTAATAAACAAAATTGTTGTTAAATCATTAGATGAGGATAAAACTGTCTTAAACGCTCAGCTGAAAACAAATAGAGGAACAGCAGAGGGAGTTATGTTGGGAGGCGCCTCAGCAGCGTCAGCATTTCTCGGTGTATCTGCCTTTGGTACAACAGCCGCAGGTACGGCTATATCTTCTCTTTCAGGTGCTGCCAGTTTACCTGCTACTTTATCTGCTTTGGGAGGAGGTTCTCTTGCAGCAGGCGGATTTGGTATGCTCGGCGGAGCTTGTACCTTAGCTGGCTTGTTTGCACTGCCAGCAGCATCTTTCATAGGTTATAAGTATGTAGATAATGCTGAGAAAAATTATGAAAGCGCCATGAAATTAAAAGAGGAAGGCGGCCAAATAATTTTTGAATTGAAACAGCAAATCGATAAATTATCCAAAATAGAACGAAATCTTAGCAATATACATACGGAATTGCTAGATTCAAGAAGTTTTCCCTCTAAAATCGTAAATATATATAACAGTAATCTTAATAATAAAGCTGTAAAAAACAACATATCTTTACTAGCAGAAGAATATGAAAATTTAACAATTCGATTGCTTAATATTCCAATTACTACAAATGATAATAAGGATGTCTATCCTTATTTTGAAGATGATTTTAACATTATCAAGAACAATATGCGTATATTAAAAGAAAAATTGATAAAGTTAGGGTTAGATAGTGAATTTGCTGCTCTTGAACAAGAAAACATTAGATTGCAATCTTGCCTTGAGAATAATGACAAAGCACTGAAAGAAGCGTTGCAACAAAAAGAAAGATTGGAAGAAGAACTTTCTCAACTTCCTATGAAGAATAATAAAAATGAGCTTGAAGAATTTAAAAAAATCAAGAAACAACTTGAGAAAATCAAAACAAGAATATCTGAGTATGATAATGAGAAAGAGAAGTTAACAGATAAATTAAAAAAATCAGAACAAAATATTGCAAAGATAGAAAAAGAAAAGAAGGCTTTAGAAGGTGAGAATGCTGAACTCCAACAACGAAATGCTGAATTAGAAGAAGAAAGGATTAGACTTCAAAAAGAAATAGAATATTTAGAAAAAAATGCAACCAAGGCTACGCCTTTACATAATGAAGAAATTACTGAAAAGTTTAATGAGTTTTCTTATAAGGCAAAAAAAGAATTGGATATAATTTCACCTTGGATGTCTAAAGGAGTTGTAAATGATTCTTTTATTGATAGACTTCGTAGACTTTTAGAAAAAGGTGTTACTGTAAAAATTCTGTACGGAATAGGAACTATTAAAAGCAACGAAAAAAAAGATAAAAGAAATCAAGAGACTGAAAACATAGCTGAAGAATTACAAAAAGAATTTAAAAAATATAAAAATTTTCATATAAAACGTACTAATACACATGAAAAATTAGTAATTTGTGATGACAATTACTTTATTATTTCTAGCTATAATTATCTATCTTTTAGTGGAAAAGGTTATAATGAAAAGAATTCTAAAACAAGAAATGAGATGGGATTACTAGTTGAAGATATAAAGATATTAAACAAGTATAGGAAAGATTATTTCAACTTCTAGTATAAAAAAATTAAGCAAGGACGTTTATCAGCGCCCTTGCTTTTTTATTGCTCTTTTTGCTTTTATGCTTGTGAAATTTTGCTTATTTTTCTTTGCAGCCAGACTAGCCGCATACTTAAAATGCAGGCGCTGCTGATTACGCCAAAATCAAGACTCTGCCAATAAGCAAAGGCGCCGTGTCCCATTTTATAGTCCAAAAACAAACCTAAAGGCAGGCAAATGCCCCAATAAGCCAACATGCTTGCCCAAAAGGTAGCGTTGACATCCTTATAGCCGCGCAAAATTCCCTGTATAGGCGCGGCCACTGCGTCGCCTGCCTGCCAACCGATGGCGTAAAGCAAAAATACTTTTACAAGCGCCACTACCTCCGGATTATTAGTGTAGATAAGTGCAATATATTCTCTGGCAAAATATTCCGCCAGCATATAAAAGCCCGCAATGCTCAAGCTGGCCTGCAAGCCCAAGGTTACATAATCCTTTGCGCCTTGATAGTTTTTTGCGCCGTACTCCACACCTACTACAATGGTCAGCGCTAAAGAAAAGCTTAATGGCAGCATATATATCAAAGACGAAAAGTTCAGCGCCGCCTGATGTGCGGCAATGGTTTCCGTGCCAAATTTAGCGATAAACAGTGCTACTACGCCAAAAATACTGGTCTCCATAAAAATAGAAACCCCCATAGGCACGCCTATACGCAAATATTCCTTGAGCCAGCCAGCAGCGGGACACATTGGACGAAACACGTGATACTGACGAAACGGCTCCAAGCGCAAAATAACTGCGGCGAAAATTGCCAGCAGCAGCCAATAAGTCAGTCCGGAAGCCACGCCTGCGCCAATACCACCCAAACGCGGCAAGCCTAATTTACCAAAAATCAAAATATAATTCAGTACCGCGTTAATCGGCAGCGCCAAAAGATAAATTTTCATGGTAAGGCGTGTAAAGCCTAAGGTATCTACCAAGCAACGCAAGGGGACAATTGTAAAAAACGGCAGCACACCCAAGCCTAAGCCTGCCAAATACCATAAGGCAACGTGGTAAACCTCCGGCGCTAAACCCATATTCTGCAAAAAATGCGGCAGCAGCGCCGCACCTGCGCCTAAAATTACTAGGCCAAAGCTCAACGCCAAAAAAATACCGTGACCCACAACTGTAGTAATTTTGTTTTTTTCGCCTGCGCCTAAAAAATTTGCGACCAAAGGCATGGCTGCCATCAAAATTCCGCCAATACCAGTCTGTATCGGCATCCAAATGTTGCCTCCAATAGCCGCGCCTGCCAAATCGACATCGCCCGCCTGCCCCGACATACTGGCATCAAAAAAATTCATGCCCATAATCGCGATCTGCGTACAAATAATCGGTATCATAAAGCTTAGCAGACGGTTCAGCTTATCACGGTACTGTACTTGAAAAACCTTCATTATTTATTCTCCCTAATTTTTAAACGTTACTCCGCAAATTCGGAAAGGTACAGCCAGCGCTCTTCCATAGCGTCTAATTTAGCCTGTACCTGCTCCTGCTGCTTAGTAAGTTCCGCCAATTTGCCGTAATTACTGCCGCAGCTATTCATTTCCAGCGCCAGCATCTTTAGCTCGGCCTCGCTGCGCGCCATTTCCTGCTCTAGCTTTTGCAGCTCAAGTCGTTCCGCATAAGTCAGCTTATTTTTGGCAGCTGCTTCTTGAACTTTAGGCTGCACAGTATCCACTGCCATTTTAGCGTTGAGCTTATCCTTAGTATTAACAGCTGCTTCCTGATTTTTCAGGCGCAGCTCCTCCTCATAATCCGTATAGCCGCCAATATATGGCTGCACGTGGCCGTCAGCCTCCAAAGCAAAAATTTTCTGCGCAAAACGATCCAAAAAATACCGATCATGGGATACGGCAATTACCGCTCCCGCAAAGCTGTCCAAATAATCTTCCAAAACAGACAAAGTTGGAATATCTAAATCATTGGTAGGCTCGTCCAGCAGCAGCACGTTTGGCGCCGTCATAAGCACTCGCAAAAGATACAAACGCCGCTGCTCGCCGCCGCTCAGTTTATTCACCGGCACCCATTGCAGCTCCGGCGGAAACAAAAAGCGTTCCAGCATCTGCGCCGCACTGATACGCTGGCCATCCGCAGTTTCAATATAATTATTGGCCTCTTTAATATATTCCAGCACGCGCATATTGCTGTCGGGAAATTCGCTGTGCTGGGCGAAATAACCAATGCGCACGGTTTGCCCAATAGTCAAAGTGCCGCCCGTAGGCTGGCAGCAACCTGCAATAATATCCATCAGTGTGGATTTGCCTGCGCCGTTAGGGCCAACAATACCAACTCTGTCATTACGCAGCAAAATATAGCTAAAATTTTTCAGATAATCAACGCCGTCATATTTCATGGAAATATCTTCCAGCTCAATAACGGTTTTACCCAAACGGCTGCTGACAGAGGATATTTCCAAGCTTTTTTCCGTCTTAACATTTTTTACTTCGGTTTCAATTTGCGCAAAGCGCTCTACGCGGTCCTTTTTCTTGGTGCGGCGTGCTTCCGCTCCGCGGCTAATCCACGCCAGCTCACGACGGTAAATATTGCGCAGCTTTTGGGCGGCTCCGGCTTCGGCAACGCGCCGTTCCTCCCGTTTTTGCAGAAACAAGCTGTAATTACCCACATAAACATAACCCTTACCGCCGTCAATTTCCAGCGTGCGGTTGACAACTCTATCAAAAAAATAGCGGTCGTGAGTAACCATTAAAAGCGCACCCTTACGCTTTAAAAGCTGCCGTTCCAGCCAAGCTACGGTAGCATTATCCATATGATTGGTAGGCTCGTCCAAAATCAATAAATCGGAAGGACGTACCAAAACGCCCGCCAGCGCCACACGCTTGCGCTGTCCACCGCTTAATTCGCCCATTTTTTGCTGTAAGCGAGTAATGCCTAATTGCGTCAAAACTGCTTTAGCTTCACTTTCCAGCTGCCAGGCAAATTGCTCGTCCATTTGCTGCTGCAGCTCTAAAAGCTGCTTTTGCAGCTGAATATTTTCAGGCTGCTCCGCAGCATTTTCAACTGCCAGCTCGTATTGGCGCAGTAACAGCATCAGGGGTGAATCGCCGCTGAAAATTTGCTCCAACACCGTAGCTTCCGCGTCATAATCAGGATTTTGCGGCAGATATTCCATAACTACATTCCCCGGAATTTCCAGTTTGCCGCCTTCGCCTGCTTCGTTATTGGCAATCATACGCAGCAGCGTACTTTTGCCAGTGCCGTTGACGCCGATAATGCCGTATTTGTCGCCTTCTTCCACATTAAAGCTCACATTTTCAAACAAAGTACGAGTACCGTAGCTATATGATAAATTTTCTGCACTTAAAATCATTTTCATTGCTCCTTAATTATTCAACTAATCTTAGAAGTATAAAGCACTGCTTATGCTACGAGCGCTTGTATTTTACGCTTGCATAAACAGTAATTTATACTCCTAGGAAATTGCAAAACAAGGCCTGCAAAATGCAGGCCCTAAAATTATTTAACTTCTGCTAAAAGCTTTTTAATTTCAATTCTATTCTTCTGCATACCCATCTTCAGCAAGAAATCCTGCGTAGCTTCCAAATCCTTAATATCGGCTTCTTTTATCTGCGTAGAAAAATCATACCAAGGAGCCATCAGCTTCACCTCGTCCAGGCTGAGACCGGTTTCTTGAGCCGTAAAAGCAAAAGCCTTTTCCTGTTCTTTGTTCATAAAATCTATATTTTGCTGATGTACAGCGAGATATTTTTTAACAACATCAGGATGCTCACGCAAAAATTTGCCGCTTACGCCAATGACAATGGTCGCGTCCACAAGTCCCTCGCCGTTAGTCAGCACCCGTGCGCCAGCCTTCTGTGCACGCAGCACGTCAGAACCGGCAACTAAGGCTGCGTCCACCTCACCGCTCATCAGCGCGTTGACGCTTGCGGGAATACCCAGTGAAACAAAATTCACGGCGTCAGGCTGCAATTTAGCCTTATCAAGCGCCGCTACCAAAATTTGGTGCAAAATAGTTCCCTTAGGTCCCGCTACTTTTTTGCCATTTAAATCCGCTGCTGTTTTGATGGCAGGGTCCTTGACCATAATATTAAAAGCTTTGGGAGCGCGGCTGTACATGCCGACAATTTTCACATCCACGCCATTAGAGGCCGCCAAGATTGCGCTGGTGCCTCCTAAAGCACTGCAAATGTCCAAGCTGCCGCTGGCCAGCGCTTCCGTCTGCTTAGCACCGGAATTTATTTCCGGAAACACAACGGTAATTTTGTCCTTACCAAACTCTTTGACCAAGGTCTGATTGTGCTTATCAACAATACTGGGAATGTTTAAAGGCGATTTAACATAGGTCACCTTTAATTCTTTGACAGACGGCTTTGCCGTTTCTTTTTTTTCCCCACCGCATCCGGCGAGTAAAGTCAGTGCTGTCAACACACTTAAGCCTAAGGCAATGAATTTTTTGTTCATGATTATGAACTCCTTTCTTTAACCTGCAGCCGCAGCTGTTCTGTAAATTTTTTATTGTAAAGCTGAAAAGCCAGCTTAAACAATCCACTAAAAAGCTTTACATAGAATTTAATATTCATCTTACTGCTCAGCCATTGGGATTATATTTTAATTTTTCGCAAGAGGCACTGCCGCCGATGCCAATTCAGCATTTCTTTAGTCAGGGCAAACTTCTTGAGGCAAATTTTTAATCACAATTATATTCATAACGTCTGCAAAATTTTCTGCCGCAGCATTTGAAACTCCGCATCAACTGCCTGCCGCGGTCTAGGCAGTTTTACGGGCAGGTCTTGACATATCCTGCCATTATCCATTATAAGGACTCGGTCGCCTAAAAGCAAGGCTTCCTCCACATCATGCGTAACAAAAATAATCGTTTTGCGTTCCTCTGTGTACAACTTGAGCAGTGTTTGCTGTAAGCCCTGCCGCGTAAAATAATCCAGCGCGCTGAAAGGCTCGTCCATCAACAGAATATCGGGATTATAAAAAAGCGTGCGTCCCAGCGATACGCGCTGCGCCATACCGCCGGAAAGCTGCGCAGGATAGAGCTTTTCCGTACCCTCCAGCTCTAAAAGCCGCAGTAAATCAGGCAAATGCTTCTTATCCAAGCCTTTATCGTGCGCCGCCGCAAGAGTAATATTTTCGCCTACGTTCAGCCACGGCATCAATCGCGGTTCCTGAAACACAGGCGCAATTTTTTTATCCACAGACAGTTCAATGCTGCCGGCATCCGATTTTTCCAAACCGCACAAAAGCCGCAGCAACGTAGTTTTGCCACAGCCACTACGCCCTACAATGCAAGTAAAGCTATGCTCGGCAAAGCTTACGTCCGTCGGCAAAAGCGCTCTTTTTTTTCCGTAACTGCGGCAGATGCCACGCACATTTAAACTCCAATTTTCTTTTTGCGTCATGGCGTCCCCCTCCCGTCAGCTGCGTTTTCCCTGCTGCCAGGGAAATATGCGCCGCAGCATCAGCATAAAAGCATAGTCGATAGCCGTGCCGATAATGCCAATCGCCAGCATACCCACAATTACAATATCAGGCCGCGACATTTCTTCCGCATCTAAAATTAAATAGCCGATACCGGCAGACGCCGCAATCAGCTCCGCACCGATTAACGCGCGCCAGCTATAACCCAGCGCCAGCTGCATACCTACAGCAATATTTTCCAACGCCGCCGGAATCCTAATCTGCATAATCTGCTCCCGCGCAGTAAAGCCAAGCACCCTGCCCACTTCTAATAATTTATTGTCACAATTATGAATGCCGCTGTAGGTATTCAAAAACAGCGGAAAAAATGACGCCAGCACAATAATCGTCAGCTTAGAAACTTCGCCAATACCAGCCCACAAAATTATCAGCGGTACTGCGGCCAAAGGCGGAACATGGCGCAGAAATTCCAACAGCAGCCAGCAATATTCATCAAAGCGCCTGCTCTGTCCACATAAAATTCCTAAAGGCACAGCCAAGCAGCAGCTCAAAGAAAAGCCAATAAACACGCGTTTTAAGCTTACTAATAAATGCTTAAGCAGCATACCGCTGGCGCACAGCTCCGCAAAAGCTTCATAAACTTTTAACGGTGACGGCAGCAAATAAGCGCTAAACAGCTCCTTTTCGGCCGCCAGCTGCCACACCAATAGCAGCAGCACCGGCAGCAGCAGTCCACGTAAAATTTTTTTAGGCAATTACATCACACCTTATTGCAGAGTAATTTTTAGATTTTCGTTAGCAGCGGCAGCATCCTGCAAAGCCTGCACCAGCTGCTGGCCATACCAGCCAAGATATTCTTCGTCAGTAACTTTTTGGGGCACAACCAATTCCGTAGGCTCTGCCAGCTCTGTAAGGCAGTCGTATAAAGCGTCAAGATTAGCGCCATAATATTCCGGCAATGCCAATGCAGTATGCAGATGCTTATGCAGCATAGCTATGCTGCGCATTTTTTCCAAATTTAAAATAACCTTTCGCATGGTTGTCTCCTTAATACAGCTTAGTAAAATTTTTATAATGGTCGCCGGTGTAATAAATAAGTCCGTCGTTAGAATAAACTATGCGCTTGGCGTTGCGATTGCCGCGTACATAATCAATATCACATTCCTGCCAGGTACGTCCGCTTTTCTTTGGCAGTTTACCTTCGTAATTGCCATAACGGTCGCCGCCAATGGATTTGCCCGGCGCAACCTTATCTAATGTACCCTTAGTCTGCCAGCCAAGCTTTTTCGCCTGATTTTTGGTAATGTAATTATGGGGCAGCTTAGCAAATTGATTGATGTAAGCGGCTACGTGCTCCTTATCCGTATAAGCGGCGCCTTCGCTGATTTTTATTTTGCCGCTGTTAGCTTTAACATTAGCTTCAGAATTGGCAGCATTAATATTTTTCTTATTGATGGTTTGCTGTTCGGCAGGCTGCTTTTTACTGCCGTTTTCGCCGATAGAAGCGCTGACCTTTGTATTGCCGTCATTAGAGATTTTTTTCGACGCACCGCAGCCGGTGATTAGGCTTAAGCACAACAGCAGCGATAAAATAAAAGCTAATATTTTTTTCACGTTAATTTCTCCTTTACATTTTATTTTCTCTGCATCTATTATACAGGTTTTTCTTTTATTGAGCAAATGCGTCGTTGCCGACCTTAGCCTGCCGCTTGCACGACTGTCAAAAAACAACGCCAACATTTATTGTAAACGTTTGTTCCCAGCGCGTTTTGTGACCCATAAATTTTCTTACCGATTGTATTTTTGAAATGGACACGATAATTTTTACGGTGAAAAGCGAAAAGATAATATAAAATCAAAAAAAAGCCGCCTTACGGCGACTTTTTAAAATTTCAGATTAGCTTTGAGTTAAATTTTTACAAGCGAAGCGCTTGCTTTTCAGCGCGCTTTTCTGCCGTGAGTATAAACCGGCAGCAGTTTTGGCGAAAGCTCGCCGCTGACTCCTGCTGCTTTTTCGGCGGCAGCAAAAGCTTTAACATGTTCTAAGCTTAGCTTGCCTAAAGTTACATTTTTCGCAGCTTCTGCAGCTTTGGTTCCGGCAATGCGCCCAAACACAATAATATCCAGCAGACTGTTGCCCATTAAGCGATTGGTGCCGTGAATACCACCCACAGCCTCGCCTGCCACATAAAGGCCGGCAATTTTGCTTTCCGCGTCCTTGTCAATCAAAATGCCGCCGTTTTGATAATGCAATGTAGGATATACTAAAATTGGCTCCTTGCGCAAATCAATGCCAAATTTAGCGTACATGCGCAGCATACCCGGCAAACGTTTGGCAATAGTTCCCTCACCGTGCAGCATTTCAATCAGCGGCGTATCCAGCCACAAAGCCACGCCGTCCAAAGCTTTTACGCCTTTATGGCGCGCAGTGCATTCGCGGATAATAGAAGCAGCAGCTACGTCGCGGGTTTCCAACGGGTGCATAAAAATTTCGCCCTCGCTGTTAACCAGCTGCGCACCCAAGGAACGTACTTTTTCTGTAACCAACGCGCCATAAATCTGCGCCGGATAAGCTACACCCGTCGGATGGTACTGAATCGCATCCGCGTAAATCAGCGGCGCGCCTGCCCGATAAGCCATAACTAAACCATCGGCAGTTGCTCCGTAATGGTTGGAGGTAGGAAATCCCTGATAATGCAGTCTTCCTGCCCCGCCAGTTGCCATAATAACAGCTTTGGCACGCACAACTTTATATTCATTGCTGTCATAATCATAGAGAACTGCGCCCGCGCATCTGCCGCCAGCGTCTAACAAAAGTTCTACCGCAGGCGAAAATTCTACCACAGGAATGCCGCAGTTTACTACCTCATCCCGCAGCACGCGCATAATTTCTGCACCGGTGTAATCGGCGCAGGCGTGCATACGCTTGCGGCTAGTACCGCCGCCGTGAGTAGTCACCATTGTGCCGTCAGCTTCTTTATCAAACATAACGCCCAGCTTGCTGAGCCAGTCAATTGCCAAAGGCCCTTGAGTAACTAATTTTTCCAAAAGCTCAGGAATATTTTTATAGTGACCGCCGCCAAAAGCATCTAAATAGTGAGTAGCAGGCGAATCGTTGCTCTTATCGGCAGCTTGAATTCCGCCCTCCGCCATCATGGTATTGGCGTCGCCTATACGCAGCTTAGTAACAAGCAAAACCTTGGCTCCGCCTTTATGCGCTTCCAGCGCTGCGCTTGCTCCCGCGCCGCCGCCGCCGATTACCAGCACGTCCACATCGTAATCAATTTTATCCAAATCCAGCTCCACGCCCTCTAAACGGCTTTTGCCTTCTAAAAGCCGCGCCAGCTCCACAGGAACTTTGTCGCCTTTATTGGGGCCAACCTCCAGCACTTTAAAGCCTTTGGCGCTGTAATCGGGATGAAATTCCTGCAGCAGTGCGTCCTTTTCTTCGGCGCTGAAACGCCGGATAGCAGCATTCAAGCGCTGCGCTCTGGTAGCTTCTACCTTCGCCATGGATTTTAACATATCTTCAGTAAATGCGCTCATGTTCTGCCTCCTATTTTTCAATTTCACGTTTATTATACAGCTCTTTAATTTCTTCCAGAGGCATGTTTTTCAGCTTTTCTAAAAGGGTTACATAATCGCCGTTTTCAATTTCGACAACGCGTTTGGCTAAATGCTCGCATTTAGGCGCGATGTATTTGCCGGTTAAACGGCGGCACAAAAGTCCCACAGCCGCATGGCTAATCTGCGCCGGGCAGCGGGAAGCGCAAATATTGCAGCCTACGCAGTCAAAGGAAGCGTGAGCAGCTTTTTCGTACTCTCCGCGCTGCGCAAAGGCGATGTACTGCATAACGTTTAAGCCTTGGGGACAGCCTTTGGTGCAGGCGTTGCAGCCAATGCAGCTATAAATTTCCGGATACAGCTGACCGACAATATTGCCGTCGGCTTTAATTTCTTCAATATTAAATGTGCGTTTATTGATGGGAAAAGAATCTATTTTACCTACGCACATGCCTTCTTCAACCTTGGTTTGGCAGGAAAGCACTACTTTTAAATCTGTTGTTCCCTTAATGCGGTAAATTACTGCGCAGGCGCCGCAAAATCCGCTGCGGCAGCCGCAGCCGCGAATCAGCTTAAAGCCTGCGTACTCCATTGCGTCCATAATGGTCAGAGCAGCAGGAACAGAATATTTTTTACCCAGCAGATAAACTGTTACCATTTCTTCCATTGGAGTTTGCTCCTTTCGTATAATTAGAGTTCATAACAAATTTGTAATAATATATCATTTCGTAACAAGATATCAGACGCTCACTAAAATTTTTTACGCCCATTTCGTGCGGAACAATAAGAACTCTGCGGGTACAATTTGTTCGTAGAAATATTTTCTCTCCGTACCCCTTGAGTTTATTGTTCTAATCGTTCATTTTTTATAAATGACTTTCGTAACAATATATCAGACGCTCACTGAAATTTTTTACGCTCTTTTCGCGAGGAACAATTAGAACTCGGCGGGTACAATTTGTTCGCAGAAATATTTTCTCTCCGTACCCCTTGAGTTCATTGTTCCAGTCGCTCATTCGCTAAAAATTTCAATGTTCGCTTGCTGATATATTGATTACTCAATTAACTTTTCATCTTCGTAAACAACAGTTAAAAGCATCTTTTGATTTTATTTTCGCTTACCTAAGCAGCTGCAAGAATTGCTTTTAGACGAGGCGGCAGAGGATTTACAAGCGAGATAATACTTTTAGTATATCGAGCGCCGAGAATCCCCGACAACGAAGTATAAAGCGTCAGAATCATCTTTTAACTTTTTCGCTTACGTAAGCAACCGTCAAAATCGTCTTTAGACGAGGCGACAGGTAATTTACAAGCGAGATAATACTTTTAGTATATCGAGCGCAGTAAATTACCGACAACGAAGTATAAAGCGATTATCACGGTTGCGCTCTAGTACTCATCAGGCATTTCGTCCAACTCATCACAAGTAAACACCGGTCCATCCTTGCACACATATTTTTTGCCAATGTTACAGCGGCCGCACTTGCCTACGCCGCATTTCATGCGCAGTTCCAGCGTTGTATAAACCTGATTTTTAGCAAAGCCCATTTCCATCAGCGCCGCCAAACACAGCTTAATCATAATCGGCGGACCGCACAGCAGCACGGTTTTATCCGGCGTAAACTTTAAGTCTTTTAAAAACGCCGGCACAAAACCAACATTACCGTCCCAGCCTTCCTGCGGACGGTCAATGGTCAAATGCACGCGCGTATCCGGCTGCTTAGGCCAAATTTCCGTTAGCTCCTCAAAGCGCACAAAATCTTCCTTGCTGCGCGCGCCGTATACTAAATCAATGGAGCCATAATCGCTGCGGTTATCCAACATATAATTAAGCACGCTGCGCAGCGGCGCTAAGCCGATACCACCGGCGATAAACAGCAAATTTTTTCCCTGCAGTTTATTTTCCACAGGAAAATGATTGCCGTATGGCCCGCGCACGGCAATTTGCTGGCCAACCTCTACGTCAAAATGCAGAAAATCCGTAATGCTGCCGCAGCGTTTAATACTGAACTCCATATATTCTTTGTTGGTAGGCGAAGAAGTGATAGAAAAAATTGCTTCTCCCTTGCCGGGAACGGAAAGCACAGCGCATTGCCCAGGCATATGCTCAAACAGCTTGCCGCCGTTTAAGGCTTCTACGCGAAAGGTTTTTACGTCCGCCGTTTCCTCGCAGATATGGGTAATAACGCCAATCTGCGGAATCAGCGTATCATGGCAATTACACATCGTCGCTCACCTCCAAGGCTTTGGCTACCTTCACAATATTGAGATTAACAGGACATTTTTGCAGACAGCGGCCGCAGCCTACGCAGGCATAAACGCCGTCGTTGTTTTCGGGAAAATATACCAGCTTGTGCATATACCGCTGGCGAAAGCGCTCCAACCGTGTTTTGCGCGGATTGCCATGCGCCATTTTGGTAAAATCGCTGGCCATGCAGCTATCCCAGCAGCGAAAGCGCTCTGTTTTTCCCTCGTCCGCCTGATAGTCGCGAATGTCGTAGCAATGACAGGTAGGGCAAATATAAGTGCAGGTACAGCAGGATAAACAAGAAGGCGAAAGCTTTTCCCAAACCTTGCTGTTAAAAACTTTCAATTCGTTGGCAGGCAGCTTGTCATTGATTTTAAAATCGTGCAGCGGCAGCAGGCTTAACATTTTTTTCGTTGCCGCAGCCTGTTCCGCAACTTGCTCTTGCTCTGCTGCATCAGCATTTTCCAACAAAGCGCCTAATTTTTCACTTAACGCCTTGCCCTTGTCTGTTACGGGCATCCAATATAAGCTATCCTCTGCCAGCCAAGTCTGCACGTCGGTTTCCGGATGAGCTGCGTCAATACCAAAGGCGTGGCAGAAGCAGGTTTCTTCCGGCGCAGAGCAGCCTAAGCCAATCAGCAGCGTATTTTCACGGCGAGCTTGATAATAAGAATCCACAGGCTGTTTTAAAAATACGCGGTCTAAAATTTTAAAGCTGCGGGCGTCGCAGGCACGCACACCCATAACGATAACAGTTTCTGTACCGGGAAGCACCTGTTCTAAATGCAATTTTTTACCTTGCGACGAAAATTTCAGCAGATTTTCTACCTGCGGAAAAAATACATCCTTAGCGGAACGGGCAGTCAAAGCAGCGCTTAAATTTACTTTTGCCGCCGCAGTATAGGCAGCAAAATCTGTTTTGCCGTCTTTATTAAGACATGGCAGCAGCAGGCGTCCCTGCCCTGCTAAAGCAGCGTAAAGCTTGGGCAAATTTTCTTTACTAATTTTGTACATCTTATTTGCCTCCCTTTCCTGCCACAGCAAGCTCTACTTCATGGTCATTTTGTTTGTAATCTACTTGGGGCGCAGGCGTAACTGCGTCAGCTCCGGCCTGATAAGGGCCAAAGAAGGTGTTGATATCCTTCATAAATTTCATATTTAAAAGTCCCAGCTTTACTCCCTGAGGACAAACTCGCGCACATTCGCCGCAGCCTACGCAGCGTCCCGCCACATGGTAGGCGCGAATAATATGAAAGAATTGTTCTTCCACCGGGTCAGCATAAGCTTTGCCAGCCACAGGCGATTCAGGATGGTCAAAAATACATTGCTCGCAGGTGCAGGCAGGACAAATATCGCGGCAGGCATTGCAGCGAATACATTTGCTCAGCTCCTGCTGCCAAAAAGCAAATTTTTCTTCCGGCGGCATAGCTTCAATAGCCTTTACTCCGGCAAATTTATCGCCGTCAAATACAGGTGCAGGCAGCTTTTCGCCCAGCTCTTCGTCGGCAATTTTATACTCGTTGCCCTTGCACATGCGGCATTTATCCAGCAGCATCTCTGCCTTAGGCAGTTTTAGCTCGCCTAAGGTTGTAGTCACAACAACCTCGTCGCCTGCTGCTTCTACTTTAATAATGCCTTTAGCACCGACGTTTTTGATTTTTTTAATATCCAGCATACCGCTGCAGGGAGTGCCAACAGCGTGTATCAACTCGCGCTTAATGCGATTATCTTTCAATAATTGGTTAACGCCATAGGTATCGCAAGGTTTTAAGAATACCGCAGCTTTTAATCCCTTGCTGCTGGTCTGCAATAAATATTTGCATAAATTAGCAGGACAAAACTCGTCGTAAACTATTTGCTCACATTCTGCGGCTTCAGCAAAAAAAGCAGGCGCATTATCATAAAAAAACTCGCCTTTTCTCCAAGCCAAAACTCTGTCCACAGCGCCGCTAGTCAGCAGTTTCGCAGCTTTCTCCCGCATTAGCTTTTCTATTTTGCGCATCGCAAATCCCTCAACTTTACGTTTTTTCCCAGCGCGGCAATATGCGCCGCAAAATCGTTCATTACTTCCGCAAAACGCGCGCCCTCGGCAGCGCTTACCCATTCCACGCGAAATCTGTCGCCTGCTACGCCCAAATAATCCAGCATACTCAAAAGCAGCGTCATGCGGCGGCGGGTAAAATAATTGCCGGTCGTATAATGGCAATCGCCGGGATGGCAGCCACAAAGAATTACGCCGTCAGCACCGCGGGCAAAGGCGCGCAAAATAAACAGCGGATTTACTCTGCAAGAGCAAGGAACCTTGATAATTTTGATATTGGCAGGATAATGCTTGCGGGCAGTACCGGCGCCATCCGCTCCGGCATAGCTGCACCAATTACAGCAAAACGCCACTATTTTAGGTTGGTAGGTGTTATTTGGCTCTAGCATAACGCATCCACCTCCGCCAAAATTTGTTTATTGGTAAAGCCTTTCAAATCCATAGCCGTACTTGGGCAGGCAACGGTGCAGGCGCCGCAGCCTTGGCATAAGGCTTCGTTGACCACTGCCACCGTGCGCTGTTCTCTTGTTCCGTTCAGCGTTATGATCTGCTTATCAGCGTAAGTAATCGCGCCATAGGGGCAAACATGAGCGCAGCTTTTACAGCCGCTGCAAATATTTTCCTGACACACGGCAGTGCAGGGATTAGTTTCTAAATGGTCCTTAGCCAATAGACCGATAACTTTTGCCGCAGCAGCTCCTGCCTGAGAAACAGTTTCCGGAATATCCTTAGGCCCTTGGCACATGCCGGAAAGAAAAATTCCCGCCGTAGGACTTTCTACCGGACGCAGCTTAGGATGCGCCTCCACATAAAAATCGTCGTTATCAATGCTTGCTGTCAGCATGGTAGCCAGCTTGCGCGCGTCCGGCGCAGGCTTAACCGCAGCAGCCAGCACTACCAAATCGGGGAACAGCATTAAATGTCTGCCGCTGTTTAAATCGCTGGCAAACACTGTCAGCTTACCATCGCCGTCCACCACAACCTTGCCTACCTGTCCGCGCACATAATGTACGCCGTATTCCTCTACGGCACGACGCTGGAATTCGTCAAAGCCCTTACCGGGAGTGCGCACATCAATATAAAAAACGGTTACGTCCACATTAGGATATTTTTCGCGGATATACATAGCGTGCTTAGCATTATACATACAGCAAATTTTACTGCAGTAGGTTTTGCCGCGCTCCGTCGTATCGCGGGAACCAACGCAGGACACAATCACCACGGATTTTGGCTCTTTGCCCGAGGACGGACACACTAAATGTCCCTCCGTAGGCCCCGCCGCGTTGGTCAAGCGTTCAAGCTGCAAGGAAGAAATTACGTCCTTGCTTGCGCCCCAGCCTAAATCGCCAAATTTATCCAAAGGCAGCAGTTCAAAACCAGTCGCCAAAACAATCGCGCCGTATTTTTCCGTAATCAGCTCGTCCTGCTGCGTATAATCAATAGCGTCACAAGGGCAGACCATGGAGCAGATGCCGCATTTGCCTGTTTTAAATTTAAGGCAGGCATCGCGGTCAATCACAGGTACCTTGGGAATAGCCTGCGCAAAGGGAATATAAATTGCGCCGCGATTTTTTAAGTTCATATCAAATTCGCTGGGCGTTTTGCGGGAAGGACATTTTTCCGTACACAAGCCGCAGCCGCTGCACATATCTGCTTTTACACTGCGAGCCTTTTTGCGGATAGTCACGTCAAAATTGCCCACAAAACCGCTGACCTTTTCCACTTCACTGTAAGTATACAGCGTAATATTTTCATGCTGCGCCGCATCCACCATTTTAGGCGTTAAAATGCAGGCGCTGCAATCCAGCGTAGGAAAGGTTTTATCAAGCTGCGCCATGCGTCCGCCGATGGTCGGCTCTTTTTCTACAATATCTACTTTATAACCGGCTTCCGCAATATCCAAAGCAGTCTGAATACCGGCGATACCGCCGCCGATTACCAGCGCACGCTTAACAACGCTGCTTTTACCGGCGTGTAAAGGCGTATTAAAGCGCACTTTGGCAATGGCCGCTTTCGCCAGCTTAATAGCTTTGGCTGTGGCTTCTGCCTTATCCTTCAAAACCCATGAGCACTGCTCGCGGATATTAGCAATCTCCACCATATAAGGATTGATGCCAACGCTTTCCGCACACTTGCGGAAGGTCGCTTCATGCATACGCGGCGAGCAGGAGCACACTACAATTCTATCCAGCTGATAATCCTGCACTGCCTGACGAATAATCGCCTGACCCTGCTCGGAACACATATATTTATAATCCGTGGCAAAAGCTACGTCGGGAATTTGGCGCACAGCCTCCGCCACAGCGGCAACATCCACCGTGCCGGCGATATTGCTGCCACACCAACATACAAAAACACCTATTTTCTGCACGAGGATACCTCCTATTTATTATATTTTCTAAAAGCAGCTACCAAAGCCTGCTGCGGCATATCCGCAGGATAATTTTCCAAGCTTTCCGCAGGCAGTTTATTAGCGCCCTGTTTGCGGATTACCGTCAGCCGCACAGCCTCCATGACCGCCGCCGGACTTACGCCGCGGGGACAGCGCTGCTCGCAGGCAAAGCAGGAAAGGCAGCGCCAAGGAGCATCAGCTTTAACCAAGCTTGCACCGTTACCGTTTACCAATTCCCACACCATACGGCTGGGAACATAATCCATTTTATCGCCTGCGGGACAAGCTGCGCTGCAGCGTCCGCACTGAATACAGCGTTTTACGTCAGTTCCGGCTAAATGCAGAATTTGCTGCGCCAATTCTTTATCGGTCAGTTCCATTATTCCGCACCTCCCTCGCCTACGCCTAAGGCTTCTGCCAAAAGCTCGGTAAAATATTGTACGGGCAGACCGTTGGCAGTATCGTTGGCCACTAAATTATAGGCACACAGGGGGCAAGCCGTAATTAGCTTTTGCGCGCCCATGCCGGCGGCGTTGCTTTTAATTTCTCCCACCATGCGCTGACACATACCTTTATCTGTTACCGCCAAATAACCGGCGCAGCATTCATTGCGCATGGAATATTTTACCGGCGCTGCGCCTAAAGCTTTAATAAAATCCTCTAAAATATTAGGACACTCTGGGTCATCCATGGTCATTACCTGTCCCGGCCTAAGCAGCAGGCAACCATAGTAAGCGCCAATCGAACATCCTTTCAGGGGATTTTTTACTTGCTGCGCTAATTTTTCCCAGCCAACATGGTCACGCAAAACCTCTAAATAATGCAGCACCTTTGTTTCACCGTGATAAGGCTCCTCTAGCTGCAAATAATTGTTGACCTTGCGGCAAATTTCTTCATTAGCCGCCATATCATGATTTACGCGCTTGAGTACGTGATGGCAGGCGCTGCACAAAGTTACCAGCACGCCGCCGTTAGCCTTAGCCGCCGCCAAAGCCCGCACCGCGCTCAGCCGCTCCGCAATAGCGTCGGGAGCCATGGGATACACAGCGCCGCAGCATTGCCATTCGGGCAGCTCCACTAAGGGGAAACCCAAAACTGCCGCCGCACGCCGGGCAGCCACATCCAGCTTTTTCGCTTTCGTGGAAAGCGTACAGCCGGGATAATAATTATAAATCATCTTTTTCCCTCCTTTGAGGCAGATAAAAACCTTGAACACAATCGGTTTGTTACATGTATATTCTACACTAAATTACTTTTTACGGCTACAAGAAAAATAAATATTTATAAAAAAATTGCGGTCAAGAAGCCTCTGTAATGCTCTCAACCGCAAATCATATTTTGTTTAAATTATTTTAGTCCTGCCAATAATCCAGCTTTTGAGTAATACCAATTTTTTCGGCATGGAACACAGGATTTTTGCCTGCTTCGCGCTGAACAGTATAATCGTCCATAGCCTTTAAAGCGGGACCGCCCAAAATGCAGATAACAGGTAAGTTGATGATAGCCATGCAGCCCATGAGCACGTCTGCCAAATCCCACATTAAGCCCATGCTGGAGCCGGCGCCGATAAAAATTACTACGCAGGCCAGCGTGCGATAAATAGTGTTGAAGGTAGGACCGGGCACAGCCTTCATAATATATGCAAAGCAGTTATCAACATAATACAAATTGCCTAAAAGAGTAGTAAAAGCAAACAATACCATAGAAACTGTAATGAATACGCCGGCACCGCCGCCTAAAGAAACTTCCAAAGCCTTTTGTACATAAGGAGCGCCTGCTAAATCCTTTACAGGCTCAATACCGGAGGTCATGCACATAAAAGCAGTTGCGGTGCAGATAAGCAGTGTATCAATAAATACGGACATCATTTGCACTAAGCCCTGCTTAACAGGGTGAGAAACATCAGCCGCAGCCGCAGCGTTAGGCGCAGAGCCTACGCCTGCCTCGTTGGAGTACAAGCCGCGTTTAATACCGAACATTACGCAGGAACCGGCAAAGCCGGAGAAAATAGCTTGGAAATCAAAAGCTTGACCAAAAATTTTGCCCAAAACTGCGGGCAGCAAATTGATGTTCATTAAAGTCAATACAAAAGCTACGGAAATATAAATAACGCCCATAATAGGAACCAAGGTAGAGGTTGCCTTAATTACGCGACGTCCGCCGCCGAACAGGCAGTAGCCAACCAAAACTGCCAAAATTGCGCCGATAATCCACGGAGTAGTTGCGGGATCATAGAAGCTATAGGCAATAAAAGTAGACTGTAAATTATAAGCGCACAGCATATTAAAGCCAACGCCATAGGTAGCAATCAGGGCAATACTAAAAATTACTGCCAACGCTCTGCTGCCCAGCGCAGCTTCGATATAATAAGCAGGGCCGCCGTAGCTGCCGTGCTCGCCGCGTTTTTTGTAAATCTGCGCCAAGGTGCTTTCAATAAACGCCGAAGCGCCGCCTACAATGGCAATAACCCACATCCAGAAAACAGCGCCATAACCGCCTAAGCAAATAGCAGTGGAAATACCAATAATGTTGCCTGTGCCAACACGGGACGCAGTAGAAACCATCAAAGCCTGAAAAGAAGAAACGGCGTTTTGCCCAACCGGCTTTTCCATAATAATATTGATGGTTTCCTTAAACATGCGCAGCTGTACTAATCTTGTACGCAAAGTGTAATACAGGCCAACGCCAACCAACATAACAATCAGCAAATAACTATACATAAAATTGCTGATTGCACCAACCATACTAGCAAACATAAACATCCTCCTCTTATTTAAAACTTCTGCCTTAATTATAACACATTTACGACATAAACGCACAAAAACTTTTAAATGAAATTTTTCGACTTACAAGTCCAAAACTCTCTAAAATTTTATACTTTTCGACTTGCAAGTCCAAAACTTTTTATTGCAAGCATTTTTTTGCAGTACGCTGCGCTTTAAAAACACAAAAAACCCCGCCCTAAAGGACGGGGTTTTATTGCTATTTTTGCATTGTTGTGTATGCTCTTTATGCCTTTTGAGCAACCTTCAGACGAGTGATAGCTCTCTTCAATGCCAGGCTTGCACGCTTGCTGTCAATTTCAGCATTCTTGCTAGCCAAGCGTTGTTCAGCACGTTCTTTAGCAGCATTAGCGCGGGCAGTATCAATATCGGTGTCTGCTTCGGCAATGGTTGCCAAAACAGTGCACTTGTCGCCCTTCATCTCCAAGAAGCCGCCGCATACTGCGAAAGTTTTCTTACTGCCGTCAGTAAATTCCAGCTTCATAGGAGCAATATCTAAAGTTGCGATAATCGGCAAATGTTTTGCTTTTATGCCCAAGCCGCCAACTAAAGAGCGGAAGCCTACATAGGTTACGTTATCAGCGGAAAAGAGCATCTTATCCGGCGTAACAATTTCAAAAGTAAATGGAGTAGCCATATTAATCCTTCATAGTTGCAGCCTTGGCAACAGCGTCATCAATGGTACCAACCATATAGAAAGCGCCTTCCGGCAAATCGTCATGCTTGCCTTCGAGGATTTCTTTGAAGCCGCGGATAGTTTCCTTCAGAGGAACATATTGACCGGGGGTACCGGTGAATTGTTCAGCAACGAAGAATGCCTGGCTGAGGAACTTCTGAATCTTACGGGCACGAGCAACGGTAATCTTGTCGTCCTCGCTCAATTCTTCCATACCCAGAATTGCGATAATATCTTGCAATTCTTTATAGCGTTGCAGGATAGCTTGTACGCCACGAGCAACTTTGTAGTGCTCTTCGCCGATTACCAGCGGATCCAGGATACGGCTGGTGGAGTCGAGCGGGTCAACTGCCGGATAAATACCAAGCTCTGCGATAGAACGGGAAAGTACGGTGGTTGCATCCAAGTGAGCGAAGGTGCCTGCCGGAGCCGGGTCAGTCAAGTCGTCCGCAGGTACATATACAGCCTGTACGGAGGTGATGGAACCGGTCTTGGTGGAGGTAATACGCTCTTGCAGAGCGCCGATGTCGTTAGCCAAAGTAGGCTGATAACCTACTGCGGAAGGCATACGGCCCAGCAATGCGGATACTTCGGAACCAGCCTGAATGAAACGGAAAATGTTATCGATAAAGAGCAGTACGTCCTGGCCGCCGACATCACGGAAATATTCCGCCATGGTCAAGCCTGTCAGGCCAACACGCATACGTGCTCCAGGAGGCTCGTTCATCTGGCCATATACAAGAGCAGTCTTGTTGATAACGCCAGATTCTTTCATTTCGCCCCACAGGTCGTTGCCTTCACGAGTACGCTCGCCAACGCCTGCGAATACGGAATAGCCGCCGTGTGCAGTAGCAATGTTATGGATAAGCTCCATAATAATAACGGTCTTGCCTACGCCGGCACCGCCGAACAGACCAATTTTACCACCCATTGCATACGGAGCGATAAGGTCTACGACTTTAATGCCGGTTTCCAAAATTTTAGTAGATGTTGCCTGTTGGTCGAAAGTCGGAGCAGGTCTATGAATAGGCCAATGATCTGCAGCTTCAACCGGAGTATCGTCATGGTCAACAGTCTCGCCGAGCACGTTGAAGATACGGCCCAATACGCCGGGGCCAACCGGTACGCTGATAGGAGCGCCGGTATCAACAGCTTCCATACCGCGAACCAAACCATCGGTGGAGCTCATAGCAACGGCACGAACTACGTTGTAGCCAATGTGCTGCATAACTTCTGCGGTCAGGTGAATTTTTACCTTACCGTCATCAGTAGTACCATCAATGTGGATTGCGTTCAGGATAGCAGGCATGCTCTTCGGAGGGAACTCAATGTCGATAACAGGGCCAACAACTTGTACGATTCTACCTGTATTCAAGGTTTTAGCCTCCCTACGAATTTAATAAAGATTATTGTTGTGCTTGCTTCAGCGCTTCTACGCCGCCAACGATTTCGTTAAGCTCGCGGGTAATGGAAGCCTGACGCGCCTTATTATAGGACAGCTCCAGGTTTTGTACCAGCTTAGCGGCGTTATCAGTAGCAGAAGACATAGCAGTCATACGAGAACCCAGCTCGCTGGCAGCGGATTGTACCAGTGCAGCATAAACAACGGTCTCCAAATACTTGGGTGCAAGTACGCTTAGAGTTTCGTTTTCACCGGGTTCAAACATAAAGCTTGCTTCAGCCTTGCCTTTTTCCTTTACAGGCGGCTCTACCGGCAGAATCTTTTCGCAGGTAGGAGTCTGGGACAAAGCGGTTTTGAAAATAGTATATACGATGCGCAACTCGTCAAAGCCTTCGGCAGCAAAGCGTGTTGCTGCGTCTTGAGCAATTTCTACTGCGTTATCGTAAGACGGTCTGTCAGAATAGCCAAAATGAGAAGTCAACACATTATAGCCGCGGCGTTGGAAGAAATCTCTTGCCTTACGGCCGCTGGTGATAACGACAACCTCGTCTTCACAAGCAGAAATTTCCGCAACAGCCATTTTTAAAGCGTTGGAGCTATAGGCACCTGCCAGACCTTTATCAGAGGCGAGTACCAGATAACCAACCTTTTTAACTTCACGATGTTGAAGCAGCGGATGTTCTTTGGCACTTAGATTTGCAAGAATGCTTGGATCGCTCACAACGTTGGACAACACTTCTTTGATCTTGATGGCATAGGGACGGCTGGCAGCAGCACGTTCTTGAGCTCTTCTCAAACGAGCGGCAGCAACCATCTTCATAGCTTTAGTGATCTTACCAATGTTACCTACGCTCTTCATATGGCGATGAATCTCGCGTGCAGTAGCCATTAGTTAATCACCTGCCTTCACTAACAAAGGTTTCCTTGAACTCGGCGATTGCTTTCTTCAAAGCTTCTTCATTCTCATCAGTGATTTTCTTGGTTTTCAGGATATCTGCGCCAACTTCAGGATGATTTGCTTCCATGAAGTCCAGGAATTCTTTTTCGCAGCGGGTTACTTCTTTAACTGCTACGTCATCCAGATAGCCTTTGGTGCCAAGGTAAATTGCCATAACCTGTTTTTCAACAGACAGCGGGCTGTATTGACCTTGCTTCAAAACCTCGGTCAAACGTTGACCACGGTCCAGCTGAGCTTTAGTAGCTTTATCAAGGTCGGAAGCAAACTGAGCAAATGCTGCCAGTTCGCGGAACTGCGCCAAATCCAAACGCAAGGTACCTGCAACCTGTTTCATAGCTTTAATCTGAGCAGCGCCGCCTACACGGGATACGGACAAACCGGAGTTGATAGCCGGACGAATACCGGAGTAGAACAGCTCAGATTCCAGGAAGATCTGACCGTCGGTAATGGAAATTACGTTGGTCGGAATAAAGCCGCCTACGTCGCCTGCCAAGGTTTCGATAACCGGCAGTGCGGTGATGGAACCGCCCTTCAGCTCGTCATTAAGCTTAGCAGCGCGTTCCAGCAGACGGGAATGCAAGTAGAATACGTCGCCGGGATATGCTTCACGTCCGGGAGGACGACGGAGCAGCAGGGACATTGCACGGTATGCAACAGCGTGTTTAGACAAGTCGTCGTATACACACAGAACGTCTTTGCCTTGATCCATGAAGTATTCTGCCATGGTAACACCGGCATACGGAGCCAAGTATTGCAGCGGAGCAGAATCAGCAGCAGTAGCAGCAACGATGATAGTATATTCCATTGCGCCGTGTTGTTCCAAAGTACGAACAATGCGGGCAACGTTGGAAGCCTTTTGGCCGATAGCTACATAAATGCAGATAACGCCCAGGCCTTTTTGGTTAATGATGGTATCGATTGCAACAGCGGTCTTGCCGGTGCCGCGGTCGCCGATGATAAGTTCGCGCTGGCCGCGTCCGATAGGAACGAGTGCGTCGATACATTTAATACCGGTCTGCAGCGGAGTATCAACGGATTTACGATCTGCGATACCATGTGCAGGAGATTCAACAGGACGATGCTCGGCAGCAACGATTTCGCCTTTGCCGTCGATAGGAGCGCCAATAGCGCTTACTACACGGCCCAGCAAACCTTCGCCTACGGGAACCTCCATGATACGGCCGGTACGGCGTACAACGTCGCCTTCTTTAATCTTGGTTTCGCCGCCCATAAGTACGATACCAACGGAATCAGGGTTCAGGTTCAGAACCATGCCGGATACGTTATGGGGAAGTTCTACCAATTCGCCGGCCATTGCGTTTTTCATACCGATAACGGTTGCGATGCCGTCACCGATTTTTTCAACGATACCAACCTCTTCGAGATCAGCGTCCACTTTGTAATTCTCCAGCTTAGCGCTGAGAGCATCACCCATAGCTTCAGGCTTAGTGTATTCGTGAATGTCGATGCCGCTTAAAGCAACTTCCATTTTCTTCAGCTTACGAGCAGCGGAAGCGTCGAATACCTTATCGCCAACTTGTACGATAATGCCGCCGAGGATGGACGGATCAACCTTTTTATTCAGGAAGATTTCACGGCCCAATTTCTCGGTGAGAATTGCAGAAATGGATTGATACTCGTTAACAGTCAATTTTTTAGCTGTAGTAACGTTAACATCTAAAAGCTCTTTAATGGAGCCCAGATCAATTTTGAAGTCGGATAATTCTTGCTTTAGTAAAGCAATATTTTCTTCACTCTTCATATTGTACCAATCACCTCCGAATACCGGCTCTTAGTCTAGCTGATTCGCATTTTCAGCTAATCTGCGTCCGGCCTAATAGGGAAACGAGCAAATTTATTATTTCAGGATGGAATCAACAATTTTACCAGCCATCTGTTTGTCTTCTTCAGAATTAAGCTTTTGCTCAACAATTTTGCCGGCAGCAATCATGGACAAACTGATAACTTGTGCGCGAACGTCGTCCATAGCTTTTTTCTTTTCAGTAGCAATAATTTCTTTTTGAGCTGCTACATATTGCTCCTGCTCAACCTTGGTTTCAGCCATAATCTTGTCATGAGCTGCTTGAGCGGTTTTGCGGGCATTTTCAATAATAGCCTGTGCTTCCTGTCTTGCATCCGCTAATTTTGCAGCATATTCAGCCTTAACTGCTTCTGCATCTTTTTTAGCATTTTCAGCAGCGTCTAAATCGCTAGCAATTTTATTCTTGCGCTCTTCCATCATGCCCAGCAAGGGTTTGTAAGCGAATTTCGCAAGAACGAAAACAAGAACCAAAAAGTTCAGGATTTGCGCGATAAGTGTTGCGTTAATATTAACCAATTATCTCACTCTCCTATTTGTTTTCTTAAATTAGGGATACTAAATTATTTTACGAAGGGGTTAGCGAATACCAGTACTACAGCGATAACGTAGCACAGAATAGGCATGGATTCAACCAAACCTACAGATACCAACATGTTGGTGAACAGCTTGCCAGCTTCTTCAGGTTGACGAGCCATAGATTCCAGACCTTTGCCGGTCAAGTTACCATTGCCCAGAGCAGCGCCCAGAGCTGCGCCTAAGCAGATAAATGCTACAGCAAACATAGATGCTGCGGTGATAATTGCGTTTTCAGTCATTTCATTCATCCTTTCAAACTAATTGGTTTCTAAGATTTTTGATTTTTTCAGTCTTAAATTTCAAGACCTCGCAAAAGCGCTACTTATTCGTGATGAGCGAATACCATAGCATAGCTGGTAAGAGCCAGCATAGTGAAAATAAAGGCCTGCAAGAAGCCGATAAACAAGCTGAACATTACCCATAATTCGGGTACAACCCACGGAGCTAATTGATACAGTACAATCAGCAAAATTTCGCCTGCCAGGATATTACCGAATAGACGAAGAGCCATGGTCAGCGGTTTGGTAATTTCATCCAACAAATGTAAGGGCAAGAAAGCCGGAGAAGGACTTACAAAATGTTTAAAGTGTCCCAAACCATGATGTATCATACCAACAATATATACGCCGATAGCAACTGTCAGAGACAGGCCAAAGCAGGTGTTAATATCGTTAGTAGGAGAAGTCCAGTGTACACCAACCTGCGGAAGCATACCAACTTCATTGGCGATGAAGATAAACATAAAGAGGGTGATGATAAAAGGAGCCATATATTTGCTTCCTTTAGCACCAAGGGTACCTTCCATCAGACCATTAAGGAAGTCGACAAAAAATTCCATTACATTTTGTAAACCGCTGGGAACCAGCTTCGGATTTCTTGCAGCCATTACAAAAAGCACCAGAACAATAGCCATAGTAATCCAGGTCATGTACATGGTTTGCATGTTAATTACAATGCCGGGGGCTACTTCCTGAGCAAGATAATGGATAATCTCACCGGAATGCTCTTGTGCCGCAGCTGCTGCTTCATTTCCCATTTTTTACTCCTTTCTTCACGTCTCCTCCTTATTCAGTCGGTACGCGATAAATATTAAATTAATAAGTAAAAATATATGTATCAGCAAAATTCCGATGCAGACTCCTGCTACATCTTGACCCTGCTTCAACAACAAAATAATAATAGTAGAGGCGGATATTACTCTGTACCAGCGATAACGACGCATGATGGCCAAGCCCTTTTGCGGCTCCTCCTTATACGGCATAGCCTTTCTGATACCATAAAGCATAATTCCCTTGTCCAGTATGCCGACTATGCAGCCTCTAAACAAAGCCAGCGCCCACACAGGCGAAGCCAAAATATGCACCAGCACCGCCAGCGCTGCTCCACCCAAGGCCGGACCCAAAAGCAAGCGCTTATAGCCTCCTTGTAAAAGGGGAGTTAAATCAAAACTCATCATGGTTATTATTCGTCATCATCCTTATCAAGCATTACCGAATAGATAAGCTTGAAAAACGTCAGGAAAACGGTGACAATTGCCAGGCAGATACAGCCAACACGAAAAGAGTGGTCGCCGGTCTGAAAATAATTATCCAGCCAGTCGCCTCCCAAATAGGCAAGCACAAAATCACAGACAATCATAACGGCCAAGCTCGACACTGTTGCCAGCGCATTAAGCATTTTGACACGCTCTTTTGCTTCCTTGCGTTTATCCATAAGGCCCTTTCAAATTTTCCACACTTAATAAACCATCTGCAAGTTCACAGAATGGTACAATATAATTTTAAATTATTTCACAAAAATTGTCTACTTAATTATGCTGAAATTCTAAGAAATTTTCTGCGTCAAAACCATTTTTACGCAAAATAGCCTTCACAATGCGCTCACAGGCCTTGCCGTCGCCGTAAGGATTGGCAGCCTCCGCCATGGAACGGTAGTGGTCGGCATCGTCTAAAAGCAGATTGGTTTCTCGCAGCACATCCTCGTAAGCGGTGCCTACAAGCTTCACCGTGCCTGCATCCACTGCCTCCGGACGCTCCGTAGTATCGCGCAGCACCAAAACCGGCTTGCCTAACGCAGGCGCTTCCTCTTGAATGCCGCCGCTGTCCGTCAAAACTACGTCCACCTTTGCCATTAAATTAGCAAAAGGCTCGTAATCCATAGGCTCAATTAAATGTACGCGGCTTAAATGTCCCAGCTCCTCGCGCACAATTTCGCGCACCTTAGGATTTTTGTGTACGGGGAAGATTGCTTCCACGTCCTCGTGAGCTTCCAAAACGCTTTTCAAAGCGCGGTACACGTGCCGCATAGGCTCGCCTAAATTTTCACGTCTATGAGTAGTCATTAAAATCAAACGGTGTCCTTCAGCAAAAACCTTGTTGAAATCTTCGTCGGCAAAATGATAATCGCTGCGCACCGTAGTCTGCAGCGCGTCGATAACCGTGTTGCCTGTTACCAAAATGTTTTGCGGATTAACATTTTCCTGCAGCAGATTTGCTTTGCTAGTGGACGTCGGCGCAAAGTGCATATCGGCAATAGCTCCTGTCAGCTTGCGGTTCATTTCCTCCGGATAGGGAGAATATTTGTTGCCGGTTCTTAAACCTGCCTCCACATGACCTACGGGAATCTGCGCATAAAAGGCAGCCAGCGCACCGGCAAAGGTAGTGGTGGTATCGCCGTGAACCAAAACCATATCCGGTTTTGCTTCCTCCATAACCGCTTTTAAGCCCATCAGCGCGCGATTGGTTACGTCATACAGCGTTTGGCCGCTGGTCATAATATTCAAATCATAATCAGGGACAATCCCAAACAAATCCAAAACCTGATCCAGCATTTCGCGGTGCTGAGCAGTTACAGCCACAATTGGCTGAATATATTCGGGATATTTGCGCATCTCCAAAACTAAAGGACACATTTTTATTGCTTCCGGACGAGTGCCGAAAACAGTCATCAATTTTATTTTTTGCACGGTTCTTCCTCCCCTTTACCTATCGTTCAGAATACCGATTTTTTTCGCACCTACGGCCACAGCCGTAATTATCGCGGCAATAATCAGCGCCGCATAAAAACCGTCAAATTCTGCCCACAGCACAGCGGCAATGCCTAAAACAGCGGTAATACCATACATTAACAGCACAGCCTGCTTTTGGTTCATCCCCATCGCCAGCAATCGGTGATGCAGGTGTCCCTTGTCCGGCTGAAAAATAGGCCGTCCGTTGCTGTAACGGCGCATAATGGCAAAGGCAGTATCCATGATAGGCAGGCCAAGCGCAATAGCCGGCACGATAAGCGCCACCGTCGCCGCAGTTTTCACAGCGCCATAAACGGAAATCGCAGCCAGCATATAGCCGATAAACATACTGCCCGTATCGCCCATAAAAATTGTTGCCGGATTAAAATTATAGCGGATAAAGCCAATAATACCGCCGGCCAACGCCGCCGTCATCACAGCAATATGATAATAACCCATCTGCACCGCCACCAAAATCACTGTCAGCGAGGCTATAGCCGATACGCCTGCTGCCAAGCCGTCCAAGCCGTCGATAAGATTTACTACATTAGTAAAGCTTATTACCCAAAAAATCGTCAGCGGAATCGACAGCATATCTAAATAAAAATAGCCGCCAAAGGGATTGTTGACCCATTCGATACGAATATCAAACAGCACCAAAACGCAGGCAGCAAAAATTTGCCCCAGCAGCTTTACCTTCGCAGGCAGCTGGTATTTATCATCCAGCACGCCCACAACGACAATAACTGTAGCTCCCAGCAGGATTCCGACAATATCCTTTGTCATTTCCAAGCTGGCCACTGCGGCAACCATAAAAGCAATATAAATAGCCAAGCCGCCAAGGCGGGGCATAATTTTTTTATGCACCTTGCGGTTATCGGGGCGATCAATCGCACCAATTAAAAAAGCTAATTTTTTTATATAAGGGGTCAAAATATAACTTACCAAAGCGGCAAGCAAAAAAGGAAAACCATAAGCACTAAGCATTCTATTTCTACTCCAAAAGCCACACAAAAAAGGATACGGCGCACCGAAAAGCTTTGTCTTTTATATAGTATATCATCTTTCAGAATTGCGTCAATTACTTTTGTTACAAAAATAACAGAAAAGGCCGCACTACATTAATTAAAGCATAAAATAGCGGCGGTACCAAAAGCGCCGGCAGCATATTCAAGGTTTTGCAGTCGCGCACCTCTAAAATTCCTAAACCGGAGCTCATGAGAAAAATACCGCCCAAAACAGAAATTTCACCCATCAGCGCCGGCGTCATATAGGGAGCGATGATTCCGGCGAAAAGATAAATACTGCCCTGCCACAAAAACAGCACCAGCGCCGCCGCAGTAATGCCAATACCGTAGGCAGAGGATAATATAATAGAAGAAACAAAATCCAGCGTCGCGTTAGTAAAAAGATAAGTATTATTGCCGTTCAAGCGGCTTTCGATAGGGCCCAAAATGGACAGCGTACCAATGCAGAACAGCAAAATGGCGGTAGAAAGCCCCTCTGCCAATTTAGAACCGCCCTTCGCCTTTTCCAAAAGCGCACGAAAATGTCCGTCCAAATCCAGCCAAGTACCGATAACCGTACCGATGGCAATGCTGGCGATAAAAAGCACCGGATAAGCCACCTTAGGCATATTGCTGACAAAAGCATTGGCGCCCAGTCCCACGGTAGCCAAACCCAAACCGTTGAACAAAGCCGTTTTATATTTTTCACTAATGCCGCAGCTGACAAAGCTGCCGATAACGGAGCCTGCCAAAATACAGCCTGTGTTGACAATAGTTCCCAGCATAAAATTTCTCCTTCAGCGGCACCGCAAAATGCAGGCGCTCCAAAATTTTACAGAATTTATATACTTAAACATTCTATACTATGCCCGGGGAATTTGCAAATATTTTGCATTATATCTATTTTTCTCTCACTTAAATACTGTATAATATAATTAAGGAAAATCTAAATTTATCGGGAGGTGTAAATTATGTTATCCAAAACCTTATTAGCTTTAGGCCTGGCTTTGACTGTCAGCTCCGGCGCCTTTGCCGCCGTAAGCGAAAAAACAGAGGAAGGTTCCAATTATAAATTAGTGTACCCTGTTGTTTCTTTGGAAAACGAAAGCGCCGCTAAAAAAATCAACAAGGATATTAAAGGAATTGTTATCGACACGCACAAAAGGCTCAAGAACAAACGGCCAACCTACGAAGAAGTAGGTACCGATTATGAAATTATCAGCGAAACCGACGACTATATCAATTTAGTTATGATTAGCTGGGATTACGCAGGCGGAGCACACGGTATGCACTACGATTACGGCATTGTTTATGACAAAGCCACGGGCGAACGTCTGCCCTATACCCATTTCACCAAAGAAGTCACCGCGGCAGAATTATACGACGGTATCAAAAGCAAAAAATACTCTGTCTACTGCGGCGACAGAAAAACTCCCTCTGAGGCACCCTTTGTTTCTTACATTGAAAAAGAAAATTTTAAAGTAAGCGATTATTATATTTTGCAAGACGGCAAGGTATATTTAATGTATCTGCCTTACGATTTGGACTGCTACGCAGCAGGTACTACTTATGTAGAATTAAAGTAAATATAATTAAGTGCAAGGCGCTGGCGCATAGCTAGTGCCTTGTTGCTTTTATCTGATTTTTAGGCTGGCGTGCCGCTCGCACGGCTGGCGTGTCTTTATTCAACTTCTTTTGTCGCCAAAAGAAGTTGCCAAGAAAAGGATGCGTGCCACACGCACGCCAGCGTGTCTTTATTCAACTTCTTTTGATGCCAAAAGAAGTTGCAAGAAAAGCACGCGCTTTTGAAAAGCGCGGGAAACAGCGGCTTTTTTCCTCGCCGAAAAAAGCCTAGCAAAAAAGGCTTTACCATATCCCTGTTTTAAAGTTCGTGGTTCAAGGTAAGCACCGCTCGCCGATTTATAGCTTTTGTGGCTGCCGCAAAGTAGTTTGTACTTTTAGCGTATGTGCAGCACACCAAAAGAAAATTTGCCCTTTGCGGTAGACCGCCAAAGCCTCGCATTGCGAGCCAAAATAACCTGGAACCACTAGCCCCAAAAACTGCGCCTAAGGCAAGCGTTGTCGCAAAGTTCGAATTATCAATGAACGTCGAAGATTCTTTGCCGCGCTTCGAAAAGCGCGAGGTTTCTTGGCAACTTCTTTGCCTGCAAAGAAGTTGTATTAAATAAGTGCTGGCTTGCCACACGCACGCCTACACTTTCTTTTAGTTATGAAAGAAGAAATGAATAGGCGTGCAAGTATCGCGTTCTAAGCAGCAAGCCTTTCTTGCTACTTCTTTTTGAAAGAAGTAGGCATAGAACGCAAAACAACTCCAACGCCTCGGGCAGCTGCCGTGCATTGGAGTTGTTCTTTTATATGTATATATTTTTTAAGCCTTGCCTTATTTGCTGGCAGGCATTTTTACAGCAGCTTCCTCCGCCAGCTTAGCGCCATATTCTGAGCTGAAGTCAAAGGTTGCAAAATAATCTGCGGGAGTTTCCGCACGGCGAATCATTTTCGCGCTGCCGTCCTCCTGCAGCAAAATTTCGGCGCTGCGCAGCTTGCCGTTATAGTTATAGCCCATAGCAAAGCCATGTGCGCCTGCGTCGTGAATAAAAAGCAAATCGCCGATTTCAATTTCCGGCAGCATTCTGTCTATGGCAAATTTATCGCTGTTTTCGCACAAACCGCCGGTTACATCGTATTTATGGTCGCAGGGCGCATTTTCCTTACCCATAACTGTAATATGATGATAAGCGCCATAAATTGCAGGACGCATTAAATTAGCAGCGCAGGCGTCGCAGCCAATATATTCTTTGTAGGTATGCTTTTGGTGGATTGCCTTTGTTACCAAAGCGCCGTTAGGAGCCAGCATAAAGCGTCCCAGCTCCGTAAAAATTTTTACGTCGCCCATACCTGCCGGCACCAAAATCTCTTCGTAAACCCGACGCACGCCTTCGCCGATAGCCAAAAGGTCATTATCCTGCTGCTCGGGGCGATAAGCTACGCCGATACCGCCGGATAAATTGATAAATTCAATATGCGCGCCGGTTTTTTCTTTCAGCTCTACGGCTACCTTAAACAAAATACGCGCCAGCTCAGGATAATAATCGTTGGTTACGGTATTGGAAGCCAAAAAAGCGTGCATGCCAAAATGCTTTACGCCTTTAGCCAAAAGCCGTTTGTAAGCCTCAATAATCTGCTCGTGAGTCATGCCGTATTTTGCGTCGCCGGGGTTATCCATAATATTGTTGGCAATGGCAAAATGTCCGCCGGGATTGTAGCGGCAGCTTACAGTGTCGGGGATATCCGCAACCTTTTCCAAAAAGTCAATATGCGTTATATCGTCTAAATTGATGGTTACATTAAGCTTGCGGGCCAGTTGAAAATCCTCTGCCGGCGTAGCGTTGGAAGAAAACATAATCTCGCTTTCTTTAAAGCCAACAGCGTCGCTCATTAAAAGCTCGGTATAGGAGGAGCAGTCGGCGCCGCAGCCTTCTTCCCGCAAAATCTGCAAAAGATAAGGATTGGGAGTAGCCTTAACGGCAAAATATTCTTTAAAGCCCTTATTCCAAGCAAAAGCCTTATAAAGCAGGCGCGCAGTTCTGCGAATGCCGGTCTCATCATAAAGATGGAAGGGCGTGGGATACTTTGCAACTATTTCTTCTAATTTTTCTTTGGTTACAAAGGGTATTTTTTGAGACATGTATATCACCTTTCCGTCAATTTTATCAGCGCAATCTCGTTTTTCAAAGCGTCTTTAAATAAATCTACCAAATTGCGCTTACAGGAATACAAGCAGCTGGAATCCTCCGCATCCTCCAAATCGCCGGTCAAAACAGTTTGCGAATCGGCGATTAAGCGTATCTGCTCATTTTGTTTTGTTGTTCCATAGCAAATGGCTCCTGCCAGCTTAAAGGCTTTATCGCCAATAATAACTACTTTTAATCCGCGCTTCACAGCGTCGGTCAATTCTCGCCGCAATAGCTCCAGCACGCGCACATTGCCCGAAACATAAATGCGCGCCTTAGCTGCCAGCACAGTATTGCGCAGCTTGTTGACAATCTCGCGCTCGCCTTTAATTGTAATATAGCCTTCGGCTTCTCCCGCCAAGGTCGGCAGCTGCTGCAGAATATCCTGCTTAATTTTTTTCAGCCTGCTGATTTTATTGCGGCAAAATTCCTCCGGCGCCACCGGCGTATAGCGGGTAACCTTGCCTTCCTCCAGCACATAAGCGGCGCCCTTTTCCACCAAGCCTGCTAAGGCAGTATAGGTGTTGGAGCGGGAAATACCTGTCTGCTTAGCAGCCTCATAGCCTGTAAGCTGTCCGGCTTTTAAAAGCAGCACGTAGAGAGTTGCCTCCTGCTTAGTTAAGTTAAAATTGGTTAATCCTTCAATAAGATCCATAGTCCCTCACTTGGCTCTTCTATGTATTGTTCCTGTTTGAGAACACTATACTATTTTACCGTTAAATTGTCAACAAAAAATTTTATTTAGAAGTGAAATTTTTCTAAAAATGCGGCGGCTGATTATGTAAAATGCTTGTGAACAAATTAACTGCTGTCTTTACAATCAAAATGCGCAAGCGTATAATAGCTCAAGCATATTTTTCCGCCCGAACCTTGATTATTCGGCTGATTTTTTCTTTTAGATAGGAGATTTTTATGAATAAGCTACAAAAGCACGGTCAGAAGCTGTCTATTTTTACCATGAGCTGGCCGATTTTTATAGAAATATTATTACAAATGATGGTAGGCAACGTGGATCAGTTTATGCTGAGTCGTTATTCACAGCATTCCGTAGCCGCCGTAGGCAACGCCAATCAAATTATCAACATTGTAATTATCGCGCTCAGCGTTATCAGCATGGCGGCGACTATTTTAATCGCCCAACATCGCGGCGCAGGCAACAAAGAAAAGGTTGCCGAAACCTGTACGACAGCGCTGCTTACCAACATCGTAATCGGCGGTATAATCAGCCTGATTTTATTTTTCGGCGACGGCTTTTTTCTTAATTTATTAGAAGTGCCTGCGGATATCCGCGGGGAAGCTTCTCTGTTTTTACGCTATATAGGTCTGTTTATTATTGTGCAGTCCGCATATATTTCCTTTATCTCTTTTTTCCGCGGCTATTCGCTGTTAAAGGTAACCATGGTTACTTCCATAATCATGAACGTTATCAATATTACAGCCAACTGCTTTTTAATTCATGGCTTCGGTCCCATTCCCCCGCTGGGTGTTTTAGGCGTAACCATCAGTACCAATTCCAGCAAGGTTTTAGGTTTGGCGCTGATAATTTATTTTTTTCGCAAATATCTCGACGTCAAGCTGTCGTGGAGCTATCTCAAGCCTTTTCCCAAGCATACGCTGTTTAAAATTCTTTATTTAGGCTTGCCCTCAGGCTGCGAGTCGCTGTCCTACCAAATTTCGCAAATGGTAATTATGCGCTTTGTCAATCTCATGGGCTTGGTTGTTATCACTACCAAAATTTACGCCTATATCATAGCTAACTGCACCTATGTTTATACCCAATCTTTGGCTATGGCTACGCAAATTATCGTCGGCTTTTTAATCGGCACGGGAAATTTAGACGCCGTAAGCAGCCGCGTTTGGAAAACTATTCGTATCGGCGTGCTTATCAGCGGCGTGCTGACTTTTATTTTATATTTGAACAGTGATTTTATTTACGGTATTTTTACGGATAATCCCGAAGTTTTAGCATTGGGACGGCATATTTTTCTTATCGAAATATTTTTAGAAATGGGACGCGCCGTAAATATGGTCATGGTTATGTCTCTGCAAGCGGCAGGCGACATTAAATGGCCTGTAGCTACGGGATTGATTTCCATGTGGCTCACAGCAACTTTAGGCGCGTATGTTTTCGGCATTGTGCTGGGCTGGGGGCTTGTAGGCGTTTGGCTGGCCATGTGTTTGGACGAATGCCTGCGCGCCGCCGTGTTTATTTACCGCTGGCATAGCGGCGGCTGGCGCAAAATTAAGCTGATAGAGTGAAAAAAGTATTTTGCTTGTGTACTTTTAAAGGTTATTTGAAAATCACAGGCAGCAACACACCCCAACAGCGCAAAAGAGCACGAACGCTCTGCCTTAAGCAGAAGCATCGTGCTCTTTCGCAGTATAGGGAGTAAGTAATTAGGGAGAAGCAAATTTTAAAAGCAGGCTTACAGCTTTAAGCTTCCAGCGGCTTATCCTGCAAGGCGTCAAAGCCTGTTTCGCCTGTGCGGATTTTTACTACATCATCCACATTGTATATAAAAATTTTACCGTCGCCATACTTGCCGGTGTACAGCACAGCCTTCGCCGTATTCACAACATCTGCCACCGGAATGGCGGAAACAACCATCTCTACCTTTACCTTGGGCAATAGATGCGCCGCAATTTCTGCGCCGCGGTACATTTCCGACTGACCCTTTTGAATGCCGTAGCCTAAAACCTTGGTAACGGTCATACCTGTAATGCCCAATTTATCCAACGCCGTTTTTAAAGCTTCAAAACGATTTTGCGAAGTAATAATGCAAACCTTGGTCAGCTTGTGCCCGCCGGATGGCTGCGCAGCCGCCGCAGTTACTACCGGCGGCGCTACATAATTGGCAACTGTCGGGATTTCTTCCACTGTGGGCATAAAATCTGCATAGCTAGAAAGCAAACCGTGTTCTTCCATATCTAGGCCCTTAATTTCTTCCGCCTCGCTGACCCGCAGACCGATAAGTTTATCTAGCAGCCCAAAAATTATGGTCATTACCACAGCTACATAAATGGCGACGCAAGCTACGCCTAAAAGCTGAATTTTTAAAAAGTCTGCTCCTGCGCCGTACAGCAGTCCGTCTTTAGTAGCAAAAAATCCTGTCATAATCGTACCAAAGGCACCGCAAACACCGTGTACAGAGATAGCGCCTACGGGGTCGTCAATTTTTAATTTTTGGTCAAAAAATTCTACGGCAGCCACAACCAGCACGCCTGCCAAAAGGCCGATAATTAAAGCGCCGGCAGGACTGACAACGTCGCAGCCTGCGGTAATAGCTACCAAACCCGCCAGCACGCCGTTCAAGGTCATAGAAACATCCGGTTTGCCGTAACGCAGCCAAGTGTAAATCATAGTCGCCGTAGCGCCTGCAGCCGCAGCCATGTTAGTGGTAATAAAAATATCGCCCATAGCAATCAAGGCTTCGTCGCCGGTGGCGCAGACAGTAGACGCGCCGTTAAAGCCAAACCAACCAAACCACAGCAGGAAAACGCCTAGCGCTCCCAGCGGAATGCTGTGACCGGGAATAGCGTTTACCGTGCCGTCCTCATTATATTTACCAATACGCGGGCCAATCATTTTCGCGCCGATTAACGCAGCCACGCCACCTACCAAATGTACAGCGGTAGAGCCAGCGAAATCATGAAATCCCATTTGCGCAAGCCAGCCGCCGCCCCAAATCCAATGACCGCTGACAGGATAAACCAGCGCGCTGATAATCAGGCTATAAATACAGTAAACTAAAAAATTTGTACGCTCAGCCATGGCGCCGGAAACAATTGTCGCCGCCGTCGCGCAGAACATTGTTTGAAAAATAAAGAAAGCCGATGACGGATAGGCCGCGCCATAATCACCGCTGACAAAAAAATCCGGTGTGCCGATAAAGCCGCCAACGCTTGTACCAAACATCAAGCCAAAGCCCAAAATCCAAAAGACAATGGAGCCTAAGCACATGTCCATAACGTTTTTCATAACAATATTGGCAGCATTCTTCGCTCTTGTAAAGCCTGTTTCTACCATGGCAAAGCCAGGCTGCATGGCAAAAACCAAAAACGCGCCGATAAGTACCCAAATAGTATCGGCAGATACATATTTTCCCATTGTAAATCACCCCTCAAAAAATCAAAAATTGCATATCACAAAGCGCGCGTCTATTTTTTTAAGCGCTTTTAACTTATGTTATAAAGAAAAGAGGCGTATCCCGCTTTTGCAGAATACACCTCGTTGTGTAAACAAAAATTGCGCTGTAATTTTTTAATTTTATTCGTTAACGCCAAAGAGCAGCTCGCCGTAGGTAGGATAAGATAGATATTTACCGCCGGTCAAGGCTTCCGCTGCATCGACTGCGGCACGCAAAGCTGTCATATCAGCCAAAACCTTTTCGTAGAAGCAGGTTGCTTTTTGATGGCTGTCAGCAATTTTTTCGGCAGTCTTTAAATCTTTTTCCAGCTGAACGCCGGCAGCATACATTTCAGCGCTCAATTTACTCAGCTTATCTGCCAGCTCTGCCTCAAAGCCTGCGCTGATGCCTGCGGCTTTTTTATCCAAAGCTGCTTTTGTCAAATCGCTTGTGTAAGCGCTGACCGCCGGCAGAATGTCCTTGTGGAACATGTCCAGCGCTACGGCAGCTTCAATAGCAATGGTAGTGCTGTAATTTTCCAGCAGAATTTCCACACGGGAAACAACCTCGGATTTAGTAAAGATATGGTGTTTAGCAAACAGCTCCACATTTTTCTCCGCACCTAAATAAGGAATGGCCTCGGGAGTGGATTTGAGATTCAGCAAGCCGCGTTTTTCTGCTTCTGCTACCCATTCGTCCGTATAACCGTTGCCATTGAAAACAATGCGTTTGTGTGCCAAATAGGTTTTCTTCACTAAATCGTAAACGGCAGCCTCCAAATCCGGAGCGTCAGCTAATTGGTCGGCAAATTGATTTAATTCTTCGGCGACAATAGTGTTCAAAACAATGTTAGGACCGGAAATAGAAAACATAGATCCCAGCATACGGAATTCAAATTTATTGCCGGTAAAAGCAAAGGGGGAAGTACGGTTTCTGTCCGTATTATCCTTAACCAACGCCGGAATAGTGTCGTCGCTGATTTTCATAAATTCGGCAGGATTGCCGCTGTAAACCTTGTCGGCGGCGATAGCTTCCAAAACTGCGGTCAGCTCCGTGCCTAAGAATACGGAAACTATAGCAGGCGGAGCTTCGTTAGCGCCTAAACGGTGATCGTTGCCGGCGCTGGCTACGGAAACGCGCAGCAAATCCTGATATTCATCCACAGCTTTTAAAATTGCTGCTAAAAATGTTAAGAAGCGCAGATTTTTATAAGGCTCCTTGCCCGGGTCTAAAAGGTTCATTCCCTCTTCGGTTGCCAGAGACCAATTGTTGTGCTTACCGCTGCCGTTAACGCCGTCAAATGGCTTTTCATGCAGCAGGCATACCAAGCCGTGACGCAGAGCAACGCGCTTCATAAATTCCATCATCAGCTGGTTATGGTCGGCAGCTACGTTGGTAGAAGAAAAGATAGGCGCCAGCTCGTGCTGTGCGGGAGCTACCTCGTTATGCTCGGTTTTTGCCAGCACGCCTAATTTCCACAGCTCGTCGTCCAAATCCTTCATAAAAGCCAAAACTCTTTGCTTAATAATGCCAAAGTAATGGTCATCCAATTCCTGGCCGCGGGGAGATTTGGCACCGAACAGAGTGCGTCCGCAATATACCAAATCCTTACGCTTTTCCCACATTTTTTTATCAACCAAAAAATATTCCTGCTCCGGACCTACGGTACTGTTAACGCGAATGGTGTCGATACCAAAAAGCTTCAAAATTTTGCAGGCCGCTTTGCTGACGGCGTTCATGGAGCGCAGCAGCGGCGTTTTTTTATCAAGAACCTCGCCGGTGTAGGAGCAAAAGGCCGTAGGAATGCACAAGCAGTTATCCTTCACAAAAGCATAGCTTGTAGGATCCCACGCCGTATAACCGCGAGCTTCAAAGGTTGCGCGCAGACCGCCGGAGGGAAAGCTGGAAGCGTCAGGCTCGCCCTGAATCAGTTCTTTGCCGGAAAAGTCCATGATAACGCGTCCCTCAGCCGTAGGAGAAATAAAGCTTTCGTGCTTTTCAGCCGTAATTCCGGTCATAGGCTGGAACCAGTGGGTAAAATGCGTACAGCCATGCTCTAAGGCCCAATCCTTCATAGCGTTGGCAATAATATTGGCAATTTCGATATTCAAAGGCTTGCCTTCCAAAACAGCTTGCTTGTAAGCCTTATAGGTTGCGGTAGGCAGGCGGTCCTTCATAACGCTTTCGTTAAATACCAGGCTGCCAAATAATTTCGGAACATCATTCATAATAATACCTCCCTATTTTCTCCTAAAAACTTTTTCGGCTCACAAATGCGTAAGCCCCTCAAAATAAAAACAAATTGCTGTGCTTTGCAGATTTTTCTTTTTATCTTAGCTCTGCAAAAAAGAAAAGCACCGAAGCTGCGGATAAGCAGCCTGCGGTGCTTCGTTGCACAAGTGGTCAACGGTTTCAGCGAAAAACGCTTTAAACAGAAGAAGCAACAATGAGGTTTGGATTTGCATCCAACAACTGCATTGTTGCTTCATGTGAATTATTATAGAACCTCTTTTGCTATTTGTAAAGGGGGTAAAGAAAAAAATTTGCAATTTATTTTTTGCGCGCTTGCCGAAAATCTTTTGCAGCCTGCTGGCAGGAATTTAGCCTTGCACGCAGAATTTAATATTTGAAAAAATTTTGCTAAAAAATGTCCTTTGCTTTAAGGAGGAAACACCATGGAACTAACCGCTGTTGCCCAATTAAGACGTATGGTTTTGGAGCATTTGTCCCGCTACACCTGGAACGACGTGCTTATTGACCATGTTTATGATATTTTGCAGGAGGTGCGCGAGGATACGCCGCGCTACCGCTGCTGCGTTTATAAAGAGCGCGCCGTTTTAAAAAATCGTATTGATATGGCGCTTGGTCAGGACTGCAAGGAAAATATTATCGAGGCTTCCAAAAAAACCTTGTTTGAGCCGGAGCGCAAGGATTTGCCGCTGATTGACGTGCTGCCTGCCGCCTGCGACCAATGTCCCATCGACGCATATTACGTTACGGATATCTGCCGTCACTGCATTGCTCATAAATGTATGAATAACTGCCCCAAAAAAGCTATCAGCCTAGTGCAGAACCGCGCCTTTATCGACCGCGACAAATGTATTGAATGCGGCCGCTGCAAGCAGGTGTGCCCCTACGGCGCGATTATCGAAATTCACCGTCCCTGCGTGCGAGCCTGCGGCGTGGGAGCTATCACTATCGGTGAGGACCGCAAAGCAAAAATTGACCACGAAAAATGTACTACCTGCGGCGCCTGCCGCAACGCTTGCCCCTTTGGCGCTATCGACGAGCGCAGCAATATTGTGCGCGTAATTATGGATATTAAAAGCGGCAGACAGGTCATCGCTTTGGTCGCACCTTCCATTGTAGGACAATTTGGTCTAAAAATTTCTATGGGACAGATTTATGCCGCCATGAAAAAAGCGGGGTTTGCCGAAATTATCGAGGTCGGCTTAGGCGCAGATATTACCAGCGTGCGCGAGGCTAAAGAATATATGGAAAAGGTTCCCACAGAGCAAAGCTTTATGACCAGCTCCTGCTGTCCGGCTTTTGTAAAGCTTATCAAGGCTCACGTTCCCGAAGCGGCGGACAAGATTAGCGCAGCAGATTCACCCATGATGTCCACCGTGCGCTATGTGCAGCAAAAATATCCCGACGCAACGCTGGTTTTTGTGGGTCCCTGCATCGCCAAAAAAAGCGAAGTACGCGAGCACAGCGATTTAATTGCCTACGCACTGACCTTTGAGGAATTACAGTGCATGCTGGAGGGCAAGGATATTAATTTTGCCGATATGCCGTCCCACGAATTTGAGCGCGAAGCTTCTAAGCTGGGACTTGGCTATCCGCTGACCGCAGGCGTAACAGCGGCAGTAAAAGAAACTGTTGCCGCGTTAGGCGGCGAGGTACGCAAAGCAGAATATGCCAGCGGGTTAGAGAACTGCCTGCGCACAGTGAAATCCGCCGCCGCAGGCAAACTTGACTGCAGCTATATCGAGGGCATGGCCTGCCCCAACGGCTGCGTTGACGGCCCCGGCGCCGTGGGCATGTTCCAGGTTACTAAAGTGGCGCTCACAAAATATGCTAACGCCGCGCCTAATCAAGAAGCGCTTAATAAAAAGCACACGATTTAAAAAATTATGCTTTTAAGTGAAAAGTATAATAAAAAATGCAGCAGATTTTTTAGTCTGCTGCATTTTTTCATTCTAACGTTTTTAGGCGAACGTAATGTAGTTCGTCTTAAGCCATAAGAGCGATTATATGCGAAGCCGCATATAATCGCTGCTTACAGCCAAAACTTTTTACCAAGCAAGGCTAGTGGGTCGACGTTCACGCGAACGTCAGCGCGTTTTTAAATATTCTTCTTTGTAGCCAAAGAAGAATCAAGAAAGCTCGCGCTTTTGAAAAGCGCGGGAAACAGCGGCTTTTTTCCTCGCCGAAAAAAGCCTAGCAAAAAAGGCTTTACCATATCTCTATTTTAAAGTTCGTGGTTCAAGGTAAACACCGCTCGGCGCTTTATGGCTTTTGTGGCTGCCGCAAAGTAGCTTGTGCTTTTAGCGTATGTATAGTACGCCAAAAGAAAATTTACCCTTTGCGGTAGACCGCCAAAGCCTTGCATTGCGAGCCTAAAGAACACGAAGCCGCTAGCCCCAAAAACTACGCATTGGGCAAGCCTCGTCACAAAGTTCGAACTATTAATGAACGTCGAAGATTCTTTGCCGCGCTTTGAAAAGCGCGCGCTTTTCTTGGCAACTTCTTTTGGCGACAAAAGAAGTTGAATTAAAACTACCGAGCGTGGCATAGGCACGCAGTCTTTCTTGCAACTTCTTTTGGTGACAAAAGAAGTTGAATAAAGACACGCTGGCGTTCATATGAACGCTTACAGTAAAAATTAAATTAAAGTTAAAATTTAAAGGAAAAAAAGGCGTGCCTTAAAAGGCACGCCTTTAATTATTGTAACTCCTCAAACTTCTCTCTATTCTTCAGCGCCGCAGGCCCCGATGCCTTTAAGGTAAACCCTCTGCCAAAAACGTCATTGACGTCATGAATAATCATAAACGCATCCGGGTCAATCTCCTTACAAATAGAGCGAATTTTTGCCAGCTGGGTCAGCTTCGCCACCACAAAAAGAATTTCTCTGTGCTGATGGGTAAACGCGCCCTCGCCGTGCAGATAAGTAACACCGCGGCCGACAACCTTAATAATTTCTTCGGCAATTTCATGATGACGATTGCTGATAATAATCACATTCTTCTTATAATCAAAGCCTGTGGTAAAAGCGTTGCAGGTTTTACTCATAATAAAAAATGTCAGCAGCGTATACAGCACCGGCTCAATGCCAAAATAAGAAATGCTTGCAAACAGCAGGCACAAATTAAAAATAAAGCCCGTAGTACTGATACTGATGGAATAATTTTTTTGGATAATCGCGCCGATAATATCTGTACCGCCGCTGGAGCCGCCTACTCTGTACATACACGCCGCGCCAATACCATACAGCACGCCGCCGGCAATACACGCAAGCAGCTTATCATGCACGATGGTATAAGAGGACAAAAAGTGAAAGGCGTCCAACGAAACGGAAAAAGCTACAATGCCGTACAACGCGCCGATAGTATATGCTCTATCCATATATTTATAAGCCAAGAAAAAAAGCGGCACGTTGCAGATTAGGCTGGTGGCACCCATGGGCAGTCCCGCAATATAATATGCCAGCACCGCTACGCCGCCAATGCCGCCGCTGAGCATTTTGTTAGGCATATAAAAAATATTCAGCGCCACGCTCATAATAACACAGGCCAGCGTAACCATAAAATAACGGTATAAGGTTTTTTTCAATTTAGTATTCATAATAAAGAAGCTCCTTTATTTTCTGCATTTTCTTCTTCCTAGTATAGTACCATGTTTTGTAAAAAAAGCAACCTTGTATAGCGCAAATTTACCGGCATTTTCGCCAAATCACTTCCGCTTACCCAAAAACAAGAATGAAACCTGTATTTATTGCTGACAATGTTCGAAAAATACTTGCAGAGAAGTCTAAAGCAGTATAAAATAATACTGTATACATTTATGGGCAGGTGGCTGAAAATGGATAAAATTATCGAAAAGGCTTATGCCAAAATCAATTTAGGTTTAGAAATTTTAGGTCGCCGCGACGATAGTTATCACGAGGTCAGCATGATTATGCAGAGCGTTAAGCTTTGTGACGAAGTGATTATCTCCACCGGCAGCGGCCAAGGAAAAATAGAAATCACCACTAATCTTTCGGAGTTGAGCTGCGGCAAAGATAATCTTGCTTACCGCGCGGCAGAGCTGCTTGCCAACCACGCAGGCATAATTCCGAACGTTCATATCACCTTGAACAAAAAAATTTTTTTAGCTGCCGGACTGGCGGGCGGAAGCGCTGACGCGGCAGCTGTTTTGCGCGGCTTAAACAAATTTTGGCAGCTGGGCTTAACCACTTGTCAGCTGGAAAATTTAGGCGCGCAGCTGGGCAGCGACATTCCTTTCTGCATTGAGGGCGGAACGGCTCTTGCCACAGGGCGAGGAGAAATTTTGACTAAGCTGGCAGATTTGCCGCCGGCCATTGTCGTATTAGCTAAGCCAAAAAATCTTGAGGTTTCCACAGCTTGGGTTTATCAGCATTATAATAAAGACAGAGTAGTACACGCTCCCTGCATTTGGCAGCTCACAGATCGTTTGCAGCAGGGAATGCCGGCGCTTGTTCCTTATATGGGCAACGTATTGGAAACTGTAACTATTCCCGCCCACCCCGTTATTGCAGCCTTAAAAGCCGCCATGCTTAGCGCCGGCGCTTATTACACGCTGATGAGCGGCAGCGGGCCTACAGTTTTTGCTCTAGCTAAAGACCAAGAAACCGCCGAAAAAATAGCAGCGTCCTTAACAGATTTTGCTGTAGAAACAGCAATTACTACTACCGTAGGGAGGATAAATTAAAATGTCTGGACATTTACAGCCTATAAAACTTGACAGCTATAAGCCTTTGCGCGAGCTTGTCTGCGAAAATATCCGTCAAGCTATTATTGACGGCACCTTTAGTCCCGGCGAACGCTTGATGGAAATTCAGTTAGCCGATGAAATGGGCGTCAGCCGCACTCCGGTGCGCGAAGCAATCCGTAAGCTGGAGCTTGAAGGCTTTGTAGTTATGATTCCCCGCCGCGGTACGTATGTAGCGGATATTTCTATCAAGGATATTACGGAAATTTACGAGGTGCGTACCTGCCTTGACGTGCTGGCCGCAGGCCTTGCCGCCGAGCGCATTACCGATGAAGAGCTGGAAACTATGTACGACTATCTGCGTGAGATTAGTCAGCATGTAGCCAATATGGATATGACTAAAATTGTTGAAGCGGATACCGCTTTTCACGATGTACTTTACAACGCCAGCCGCAACGAACGTCTGCGCAGCATTATCAACAATCTGCGCGAGCAGCTCACAGGTATCCGCGGCCGCAGCATGAGCTATCCCGGACGTTTGGTAGAAACCATGGACGAGCACCGCAATTTGGTGGACGCTATTGCTTCCCGCGATATTGAACGAGCACAGCACGCAGCCCGCGTACATATTGAAAACGCCGAGCATACCTTGCTGCGTTCTATCTCCGAGCCGAAAAAGAAGGCGAAATAATGCGGCAGTATGACGCCTATATTGTGGCCGGCGGACGTTCTCCCTGGCTGCTGGAGGCTTGCGGCACGGAATTTCGCTGCTTAGCAAAAATAAACGGCCGCCCGATGATAAATTATATTATCGACGCCTTACAGCAAAGCGGCTGTATTCGCCGTATTATTATTGCCGCTCAGCCGGAAATTTTAACGACACTGGAAAATATTGTGCCTAAAAATATTTTACTCTGCGCCGCCGCCAAGGATATGCCCGGCTCTGCTTACGCCGCCTGTCTTGCTTTAGGCGAGGACAGCAGCCAGCGGCTTTTGGGCGTGTGCGACGATATTCCCTTACTTACGGCAAGCGGCGTGCGCGATTTTTTACGGCAATGCGAAAACACAGCCTACACCGACGTGCAGGCTTTTTATCCTATTATTGCGCGGAGCAGCTGCCAAAAGCTTTTTCCCGCCGCCCAGCGCACTTACGGCAAGCTGACGGACGGAGCTTTTACAGGCGGCAACATGATGTTGCTGGATAAAAGGGTTATTATCAACGGGCAAAAGCTGGCGCAGGAAATTTTTGCACTGCGCAAATCTCCCCTGCGCTTGGCTAATTGGCTTGGTTGGAGCTTTATTTTTAAGGCAGTTTTCCGCAAGCTTTCCATTACTGCTGCAGAGCAACGCTTTTCCGAAATTTTAGGCGCTAAAAGCAAAGCCATTATCACTGAGCACGCCGGAATCGGCATGGATGTGGATAAGCCAAGCGATTTAAAAATAATTGATAAATATTTAAGTCAACAAACTTTGAACGAATAGAGGAAACAAACCCATGGGCAAAGCCAAAAGAATTGAACGTGTGGCAGCGTTAAGCAAGCTTTTAGCCGATAATCCCTATCGGTTATTTTCATTTTCTTCCTTCTGTAAAAAATTTGATATTGCTAAATCAACGTTAAGTGAAGATGTTTTGGCAGTTAAATCAGGACTGGAAATGTACGGCTTAGGCAAGGTGGAAACCTTATCCGGAGCGGCAGGCGGCGTGCGCTTTATTCCCTGCCATCTGCCGGAGGATAATTACGCCTTTTTGCAGGAGCTGGCGGTGCGTTTGACTGCGCCGGAGCGCATTCTGCCCGGAAATATACTTTACACCACCGATTTATTATGTCAGCCAAACATTGTCATGCGCTTAGGCGAAATTTTTATGGAGCGCTTACAGGAGCTGGAGCCTACTTGCATTATGACTGTGGAAACCAGCGGCATTCCTTTGGCAATGGCTGTTGCCAGAGCCTTTAACGTGCCCTTGGTTATCGCCAGACGCGCCAGCTACATTACGGAAGGCTCCACTGTAAATATCAATTATGTAAGCGGCAGCACCCGCACCATTCAAACTATGGCAATGCCCAAGCGCGCGCTGCAGCCTAACAGCCGTGTGCTGATTATCGACGACGTGATGAAAGGCGGCGGCACAGCGAAGGGCATGGCAGCTTTAGCCCAGGAGGTTGGCGCGCAGGTTGTGGGCAAGGCTTTTTTGATTGACACCGCAGAGCCTGCCAACAAGCTTATTAAGGATTACACCGCTTTTTTCACTTTACATTATGTAAATGAAGAACAGCAAAACGTGAAGGCAGAAATTACATTAGCATAATTTCATTTTCCTATGAGGAAGGAGTAATATATATGGCAAATTTAGTAGCTGTTATCCTTGCAGCCGGCAAGGGTACGCGTATGCGCAGCAAATATCCCAAGGTTCTGCACAAGGTTGGCGGCAAACCCATGCTCCAGCATGTTATTGACGCGGCTGACGCTGCGGGCTGCGACGAAAAAATTATTATTGTCGGCCACGAAGCAGAATTGGTAGAAGAAATGATTGGCGCGCAGGGCAAAACCGCCTTGCAGGCTGAACAATTAGGTACAGGTCACGCTGTAATGCAGACCGCCGAAGCTTTAAAAAATTTTTCCGGCACTGCCTTAATTCTCTGCGGCGATACTCCGCTTCTAGACGGCGAGGAACTGAAAAAATTCTGCGAGGCTCACAAGGAAAGCAAAGCAGCTGCCACTGTTTTGACTGCCATTATGGAAGATCCCTTTGGCTACGGCCGTATCGTGCGCGATGCCGACGGCAATGTGCAGGCTATTGTAGAGCAAAAGGACGCTACAGAGGCGCAAAAAGCTATTAAAGAAATCAACACCGGCATTTACTGTATGGAATGCCCTTTGATGTTTGATGTGCTCGCCACCTTAACCAATGACAATGCGCAAGGCGAATATTATTTGACCGACGTGCTGCAAAAGCTCAATCAAGCCGGCAAAAAGGTTGGCGGCGTCATTACCGAAGACAGCGATATGGTAATGGGCATTAACTCCCGCAAGCAGCTTGCCGTTGCCGAAGCAGTAATGCGTCAGCGTATTTTAGATAAGCACATGGATAACGGCGTTACGATTATGGACCCCGCCAGCACCTTTATCGAAGCCGGTGTAAAAATTGGCCGTGACACTGTAATTTATCCTTACACCTGGCTGGAAGGCGCAACTGTTATCGGCGAAGATTGCGAAATTGGTCCCAACGCCCGCTTTACCAACGTAAAAATCGGCGACGATAATCATCTGCAATTTATTTATGGTCACGATTGCGAAGTAAAAAATCACGTTACCGCCGGGCCATATGTACATCTGCGTCCCGATACGGTTATCAGTGATCATGTAAAAATCGGCAACTATGTAGAAGTTAAAAATTCCAACGTCGGCGAAGGCACCAAGCTGCCGCATTTAACCTATATCGGCGACAGCGATATCGGCAGCGGCGTAAATATGGGCTGCGGCTGCATCACCGTAAATTATGACGGTAAAAAGAAGCACCGTACCGTTATCGGCGACAACGCTTTTGTCGGCTGCAACACCAATTTGGTGGCGCCCGTTACTGTGCAGGCTAACACCTACATTGGCGCAGGCAGCACCATTACTAAAGAGGTTCCCGAAAACGCATTAGCCATTGCCCGCGCTAGACAAAAAAATATCGAAGGCTGGGCTGAAAAGTACAGAAACAGCTAAGACGCTTGCAAAAATCTTTGTCAAGAATTAGTTTTTATAGTATAATTATAATCAAGGTAAGAACTTTTCATATTATAAAAATAAAAGGTGATTTTGGAGGGATTAGACATGTTGTCTGACGAAAATAAGTTAAGAATTTTTACCGGTAATGCAAACCCCGATTTGGCGCGCGAAATTGCCGCTTATCTTGGCACTACCGTAGGCGATTCCGTAGTAAACCGTTTCAACAACGGCGAAATCCAAGTTATGATTAACGAGAGCGTCCGCGGCAAGGATATTTTCATTGTGCAGCCTACCTGCGGCCCCATCGTCAACGATAACGTTATGGAGCTTTTGATTATGGCTGATGCTTTTAAACGCGCCAGCGCTAATCATATCACTGCAGTTATTCCTTATTACGGCTATGCCCGTCAAGACCGCAAAGCCCGCGGCCGTGAGCCTATTACCGCTAAGCTGATGGCAGACCTTTTGGAAACCGCAGGCGTTACCCGCGTTGTTACCATCGACCTGCACGCAGCACAAATTCAAGGCTTCTTCAACATTCCTTTTGACCATATGCCCGGCGGCCCGCTGCTGGCTGAATACATTAAAGAAAAAAATCTGGACAACATGGTTGTCGTTTCTCCTGACCTGGGCGGCGTAAGCCGTGCCCGCGGTTTTGCAGAAATTTTGAACGCACCGATGGCTATTATCGACAAACGCCGTCCTGAACCCGGCGTTGCCGAAGTTATGAACTTAATCGGCGACGTTAAAGGCAAAAACTGCATCGTGGTTGACGATATGGTTGATACCGCAGGCTCCCTCACCGAAGGCGCTCGCGCACTGAAAAAATTTGGTGCTAAAGACATTTATGCTTGCTGCACTCATCCTATTTTAACTGACCCGGCTTTGTCCCGCATCGCTCAATCCGACATTACCGAATTGGTAGTAACCAACACCATTCCGCTGGCTCCTTCCAAGAAGCATCCTAAGATTAAAGTCTTGTCCATCGCTCCTATCTTGGCTGAAACCATTCTGCGTATTTACAACGATTGGTCTGTAAGCCAACTGTTCGACGTAAAAAAATAATCAATAATTCTAAAATCTACGGAGGCTTGCCTTAGGCAAGCCTCTTATTTTGAAAAGCTATGCGTATTATTTATCTACTTCTTGGCTGTGCCATGTTCAGCACGGCTTTATTATGGTCGGGACGCTTTGGTTATGTAAAAAAATTTACCGCCGCCTGCGCCGCCGCAGCCAGTTTATTTTTAGGCGGCGTGCTGCTGCTTTTGGCGGTACTGCCAGGCAACAGCTTTTACGGCGAGGTTATAACCTGCGGCAGCGCTAAGCACAAGCAAATTGCACTTACCTTTGACGATGGCCCCTATCCGCCCTACACCGGGCAGCTGCTCAAGGTTTTGGCAGACAAAAATATTCACGCTACCTTTTTTATGGTAGGTGAAAATGCCGCCAAGCATCCTGAAATCGTAAAAATGGTGCAGGCAGGCGGTCATGAAATCGCGCTGCACGCAGGCCGGCACCAAGATTTATTAAAGCTCAATCAAACGGAGCTGCAAAAAAATATCGTTTACGGCAAAGAAACGCTGGAAGAAATTACGGGGCAGCCTGTAAAATTTATGCGTCCGCCCCATGGCTTTAAGGACTGGCAGGTTATGGCTGCCATACAAAAGGCGCAGCTCACAGCCGTAAATTGGAGCGTCATCCCTAGAGATTGGACTAATCCCGGAGCGCAGCGCATTGCCGACCGCGTCTGCTTTGACGCCGAGCCCGGAGCCATTGTACTGCTGCATGACGGCGACAGTCCCAAAAATATGGCGTCTCGCACGCAAACTATCGCTGCCGCAGCGCAAATTATTGATCGTCTGCGCAGCGAGGGCTATCAATTTGTAACTATTAGCGAAATCACCCAAGAAAATTAAATTTAAAGGAGTAATCCCATGAAACTTATCGTCGGCTTAGGAAATATCGGCCGTGAATATGAAAACACCCGCCACAATATCGGCTTTATGGTAGTGGATGAGCTTGCCAAGCGTCTTGGCGTAAGCTTCGGCAAGGAAGACCGCAGCGCTTACTGCGCCGAATATCGTGCGCCGGAAAAAATTCTCATTATTAAACCCACCACCTACATGAATTTAAGCGGCTTTGCCGTAGGCGCTTACGCTAATTTTTATCATATTGAGCCGGAGGATATTGCCGTAATTCAAGACGATATGGATTTGCCTGTCGGTCATCTGCGCATTCGCCGCAAGGGCAGCGCCGGCGGTCACAACGGCATTAAATCCATCACCGAGCATTTAGGTACCAGCGAATTTCCGCGTTTTAAAATTGGCATCGGTCATCCCGAGCGCAATAATAGGGCTGTCATTAACCACGTGCTGCACCAATTTCAGGGCGAGGATAAGATTTTAGTAGACGCCGCTGTGAAAAATATGGCGGACGCTTTGGAGCTTTGGCTGAAAAATGGCGACCTGGACGCGGTAATGACTAAATTCAACACCAAAAAAGCCAAAAAAGAAAAACCGCCTAAAGAAATCAAAGTAAATCAAGAAAATTCTGCTGAAAAACCTGCGGCCACTGACGCGGAAGGTATTGCCCCGCAAAATTAAAGAGGATTTTGCGGATTTAGGCTAGGCAAGCTTTTGTTTTCTTGCTACAATATACTTAGCAAATAAAAAGAGGAGGTACTTCCTATGAAAAAGCTTATTCTTTGCGTTCTGTTTTTGTTAATCTGCTCCGTGTGCGCCGCTGCTCCCGCTAAGAAGGTTGTATTGTGGTATCAAGTGCCAGATGCTATTTTAGAGGTTCAAAATCCCGAAAATGATATGGAAAAAGGCAAGACCGAGCTGGAAGCTTTTATTAAAACCAATTACGGCAAGCGTTTTGATATTCAAATTGTAAAACGCGCTCCCGAAAAAAATTTAACCGCAGCAGATGTTTCCTTAGTAACCCGCCCCAACTGGGTGCCGGTAATCGTAAAAATTGATTTGGCCGGAGTTGGCACCGGTGAAAAGCTGGTAGGCAAATATGCTACTGTTAAAGTTGCTTTGCAGGAAAGCACTGTTGTCGACGGCACAATTTATACCTATGATTACGGCGTAAAAGAATATGACAGCAGCATGCTGCGCGTTGCAGGCTATGTTGTAGCCAGCGAGGACGACCCGCGCATCAACACTAAAAATGCTGTCAACGACTGCATCACCGAAGCCTGCACCTTAAACGACAAGGTAAACCGCTACGCTGACCCCAATGCTTACGCTAAAGAAAATGCCCGCTACAACGGCGAATTTCAAAACATTAAATAAAACTGCAAATTAAACTAAAACGCTCTGAAGCACATGCCTCAGAGCGTTTTTTATTGATGATATAAAATTGAAATTTACTTTGCAGTTTGTTGTAAGGTGTAAATTTACTTTAGGCATACCATATGCACGCTAGCGTGTTTAAATCATACTTTTTCTTAGGCAAGAAAAAGTATGCAAAAAGAGCCTACTTGCAGGTGACAAGACTTCCGTGCTTCGTTCTTGATGACGTTAAATCGAAAAACTCTTTTACCATTTACAGAGATTACGCTATCGCGCTGGACAAGTAATATAATTTGTTTACTTTTCTCTAGCACGCTTAAATTAAAAATTAGCCGTCGTTCGCTGTGCGGACGGCGGCTTTTGTGTGTATTGGAGAGCGTTAAAATGCTACTCTGCCATTGAGTGTATAGATAGGCGAAATGAGATGCTGATTGTTTTTAGAATTTGAACATGGTATAATCTTTTTCAGCATAAACCGATAAATCGGAGTTGTTGGAGGATAATTGATTATGAATAAGACATGGTCTGAACTAAATAAAACAATGCAAACGCAAATCAAAAAGAAAGATACCTATGAAGCGGGTATTGACACATTATTTGATTTGCGAAATCAGTTAATGGAAACCTTAACATCATTTAATGAGGAATTATGCAGAGAAGATTTTGACGCAATTCCATTTATAAATGCAGACGGTTATCATAGTAAAACAATCGCATATTCAATTTGGCATATTTTCCGTATCGAAGATATAGTTGCACACGCATTGATATGTGAAAATGAGCAAGTGTTTTTTTCGGGCAATTATCAAGACCGTATCAATTCGCCTATAATCACAACAGGAAATGAACTTGTAAAAGGACAGATTGCAGATTTTTCAAAACGACTTAATTTGAAAGAACTTTATTCATATGTTTTTGAGGTAAAGAATAGCACAGAGAAGATAATCAAAAGTTTATCTTACGATGAATTGAAAAAGAAAATATCAGAAGAAAGAAAAGAATACTTAAAATCATTGAATGTTGTAAGCAATGATAAAAATGCAATTTGGCTTATTGATTATTGGTGTGGTAAAGATATTCAAGGCTTAATACAAATGCCATTTTCAAGACATTGGATTATGCACATAGAAGCAAGTCTGCGTATAAAAAACAAGATACATTCATAAGCGCAAATTCAAGTTCATCATGCAGTATGTGATGGGTTTCATATCTGCCGTTTTGTAAACGAGTTGCAAGAATTGATAAATAGTTAAATTCTATATTTTATCTGCGCGATACTAAAAAATTTAGCCGTCGTTCGCTGTGCGAGCGGCGGCTTTTACGTGTATTGGTGGGCGTTAAACTACAATCCACTTTGCGGCAGCCACAATAGCCATAAAATGCCGAGCGGTGTTTACCTGGAACCACGAACACAAAAGCAGCAGCCAAAATCAAGAACGCATACCAAAAGGAATATTAAAAGCCCCTTTTGCAAGCTTTTCCGGCACGGAAAAGCGAAAGTTTGCCGCGATTTTCAAAAGCGCGAACCTTTCTTGCTTCTTCTTTCAGTTATGAAAGAAGAAGGTATAAGAGGGCAGGAGTGCAAATTGCACGCCTAAATTACAATTTATTTTAAATATTCCATAGCAAAATAAGCATATACACCGGTGCCGTAGGGCAAAACGCTTTCATCAGGCTCAAAATCCGGATGATGATGCGGCGCACAAAGGCCAAGACCTTCATTACGAGAGCCCAAAAAGCCATAAACCCCAGGGACTTTTTCCATATACACCGAAAAATCCTCAGCTCCCATTTGCTTAGGCATTTGTACCAAAGAGTTTTCACCCAACATATATTTATAAGCGGCGCGAGCCATGTCGTTAAGCTCTTGATGCTCGTTAATGAGGGGAGCCGGTCCAAAAAAATATGTGCAGTCCGCAGTACAGCCATAAGCCGCGCAAACACCGTCAACAACATTTTGAATTTGCTCCGGCAAAGTTTTGCGAAATTGTTTATTGAAAGTTCGTGTAGTGCCCACAATTTCTGTCTTATCGGCAATAATATTACTAGCCGTGCCGCCGTTCATCATGCCAACTGTCAGCACAAAAGTATTTTTAGGATCATTACGGCGGCTGACAAGAGCCTGCAGCGCCATAACAACTGCCGAAGCAGCAGCAATGGTGTCCACCCCTTCATGGGGAGCACTGCCATGGGCTGCCTTGCCGTGAACAGTAATTGTAAAACGATCGCTGCAGGCCATGCGTTCCCCGTCTTCAAGATTGGCAGTGCCATGCTCCAAAAGGTTCCAAACGTGCTGTCCGAAAATAGCATCCACGTCATCTAATTCACCTTTTTCTACATAATGACGTGACTCGGTACCGATTTCTTCAGCCATTTGGAAAAGCAGCTTAACTGTTCCATGCAGCTCTTGCCGATGAGCAGCCAAAATATGTGCAGCTCCCAAAAGCATCGCTATATGCGCGTCGTGGCCGCAGGCGTGCATTACGCCGGTATTTTTTGAAGCATAATCACGTCCGTTCTGATTTTCCGTAATAGGCAGCGCATCAATATCAGCGCGCAGCATAACTGTTTTTCCCGGATGGGCGCCTTTGATAATACCGATGCAGCCTGTAATGTCATCAAAAGTTTTTACATGAACACCAATTTTTACTAATTCTGCTGCAATATGCGCCGTAGTATTCACTTCATGGCGCCCCAATTCCGGATGAGCATGCAGATAATGACGCTGCTCAAGAATATAATTTTTCAATTCCAAAGCTTCTGCTTTTATATCCGCCATTGTTCATGCCTCCTTTTTCAGCGCATTCAAAGCATCAAGAGCAAACTGCGCATACAGTCCGGTTCCTTGATAAAGAATTGTATCATCCATCACAAAATGATCCGAATGCAGCGGCTCTTTATGCTGCTCATCACCTATTCCGAGAAATCCCAAAACACCCGGTACTTTATCCATAAAGAAAGCAAAATCTTCCGAACCCATCATTGAAGGCATGGCGTAAAGCACATCGTTTCCCCAAAGCTTTTGCGCCGCTTGACGCGCTGCTGTCAGTAAAACTTCGTCATTGTTGCAGCACATAGGCTCATCTGTAATAATTTCCATCGAAGCAGTGCAGCCATAAATTTTTGCCGTATCTTGAAAAAGCTGCAGCAGCTTTTGCGGCATCTCACGATAGACATTTTGGTCGTAAGTACGAATTGTGCCGACAATTTTTACTTCATCACAAATAATATTAAACTGCTGCCCCGCTGTTATTTGGCCAAAGGTTATAACCAACGGATTTTGTGCATCATTTACGCGGCTCACAAGAGTCTGCGCGTTCATAATAGCAGCGCTTGCCGCTACAATTGCGTCATGTCCCAAATGGGGCGTAGAACCATGAGCGGAGGTTCCGTTGATCGTCAAAATAAAATCTGTACATGATGTTGTTCTATAGCCTGGATCCAGAGAAATTTTCCCGCGCGGTACTGTCGGCTGAACATGCAAAGCAAAGCAGGCATCCACATTTTCTGTTATCCCTTGATTTACATACCAATTAGCGCCGTGACCGGATTCTTCACCGGATTGGAAAAGTAAAATTACTCTTCCTTGTAACTCTTGTTCGTGATTCTTCAAAATTTTAGCAGCTCCCAAAAGCATAGCGGTATGACCGTCATGACCGCAGGCATGCATTCGTCCTTCTGTTTTAGAAGCAAAAGGCACGCCGCTTTTTTCCACAATAGGCAGAGCGTCTATATCAGCGCGCAGCAGCACGGTTTTTCCCTTACGTTTGTCGCCGATTTCTGCGAGCAAGCCATAATGATCAGGAAAGGTAGTTACCGAAATATTCATTTCACGCAGCTTGTCCGCCAAATAGGCAGTTGTCACTTTTTCTTCAAAAGACAGTTCCGGATGTGCGTGCAAATATTGCCGTACCTGACTGATACTGTCCTGCAGAGCTAAGGCTTCATCTTTAAGCATAATTTTATCCTTTCAAACATAACTGTACGGCAGCATTTTCCTCACAGAAAACACTGCCGTAATTTTTATCCATTAGATTTTAATGCGGAAGCATAATAGGGCCGCCGGGGCCAAGAGGAATCTCAAAGATTACCCAAATAGCCAATAGAACTATCCAAGCAAAAGCAAAAGAAATAGAATACGGAAGCATATTGGCAATAATAGTTCCCATACCGGCATCTTTTTCATACTTTCTTACATAACCAAGAATCAACGGGAAATAGTAAAACAGCGGAGACAACGGATTGGTAATAGAGTCACCGATACGATAAGCCGTCTGAGTCAGCGCCGGGTCATAACCTAACAACATCATCATTGGCACCATAACCGGAGCTAAAATAGCCCACTTAGCAGAAGCAGAGCCGATAAAAATATTAACTATACAAGAAACAATAATCAAACCGATAACCAGAGGAACGCCGGTAAAATGCCATGTTTTTAAAGCTTCGGCACCGTTAATGGCTAAAACCACGCCTAGATTAGACCAAGCAAAGAATTTAGTAAACTGGGCGCAGAAGAAGCACAGCAGTATATAAGAAGAAACATCTTTAAAGCCTGAGGAAATATCAGCAAACATATCTTTATCATTTTTATATTTGCCGCTGGCAAAACCAAAGATAGCGCCGGGAACAAAAAGCACCAATGTTACCATCAGAATGATGCCTGTCATAAACGGAGATTTCGGATCGAGAACTGAATGGGTCTTGGGATCTCCTAAAATCGGGTCGTCGCCAATACAAAGCAAACCAATAACGATAAGCGTAACAACAACGCCTAAGCAGGCTTTTTTAACGGCGGAAACCTTTTCCGGCGTAATATTGGTTAATTCCTCATCTAATTCGTACTTGCTTAAATCTTGACCGGCAAAACGCGGTACCATAAATTTTTCTGTAACAATAGTGCCGATAATGCTGAGAGCGATACAGGACGCAACCATAAAATAATAGTTAATAGCAGGAGAAGCCTGATAATTAGGGTCAAGCAGACGCGCTGCAGCTTCTGTAAAGCCATAAGCCAAGGAATCCGACATACCTAACATCATATTAGCGCAGAAACCGGCAGCTACGCTGGCATATCCGCAGAATACACCCAGCAGCGGATGACGCCCCATGCTTAAAAATACTACACCTGCTACCGGCGGCAACACAACGAAAGCAGAATCGCCGGCAACATTGCCGTTAATACCGACAAAAATAATAGCAAAAGTAACTATTGCAGGAGCTGCGTTGCCCAAAACAGCCTGCATAAAGGTAGCCAAAAAACCGCTGCGTTCTGCAAGGCCCGCGCCAATAACACACACTAAAACCATGGCTAAGGGTGCAAAGCCAGCAAAATTGTTAACGGCTTGACTCCAAATAGTGCGAAAGCCATCTACTGTAAGTAAGTTAATTACTTTAATAGTCTTACCCGTACCAGGATGAACCGCGGAAGCGCCCATGCTTCCAAAAATTGCTGATAACACGAGAGTAATCAATGCCAAAATAACAAACAAAGTAGCAGGATCCGGCAGAGTATTGCCCACTCGTTCAACTAAATTTAGAAAACGATCCATTAATGTTTTTGGCTTTGGTGTTTGTTCAACCATAATATCACTCCTTTAAATGGTGCATGAGGATCTGTGCAAACCTTAAATTTTTGTTTCACTTCTCCAAAAACCTCATACACAAATAAGCAGATGTGCTTATTTATAGGTTTTAATACTCTTTTAATTTATCATAAAAAAACAAACTTGTAAAATTTCTATGACGTTCTATGTATACATAAGGATTTTTGTAAAAATTTATACAGTTCTTCCAAGGTAATTATATAAGCTAAAACTAAACTGAGCAAATGTATCAAGATTAAAATTAAATCCACTAAAAATTTAACGCTCTCACATATCAATGCGGGAGCTTTTTTTATTGATGATATAAAATTTGTGACAGCTTAATTATAATTGCCTGCACCAGTTCCGTGGAACGGGTTAAAGGCAGCGCTAATTTTTCGTTCCATACCATTTCCGGCAGCAATGGCACATGAGCAAAGCCAACCTTAATATTAGTTTGCGCAAAATGGTGGCATGCCGTATAAAAAATATCGTTGCAAACGTAGCCGCCGGTAGTATAGCCAAGACGCACAGGAATTTTTTCCGCTTGCAGCTCTCGCACTGCCTGATGCACGGGCAGCGTAGTAAAATAGGCGGCGGGAGCGCCGACAATTACCGGCTCGTTCCAAGGCTTGCGCCCTAAATTATCCTCCACCAGCGCGTCCCGCAAATTTACAGCCACCGTATCTAAATGCACATGAGTACTGCCGCTGTCCATACCAAGCATTAAAATTACGTCCGGCTGCACTACCTCGGCTTTTTCTAGCAGCATACGCCCCGCCAAGCCGTAAATATTGGGCAGCAAAAGCTTTGTAATTTTAAAATCGCCTAAAAAACTTGGTAGCGCCTGCGCCACTTTCCACGAAGGATTTATATTATAATGAGCAAATGGGTCAAAACCCGTGAGCAAAAGCTTGTGCATAATAGTGCTTCCTTAAAATATTTTCATCTTTTGTAGTGCAACCATATCAAATTACTTTCGGTGCTAAAACTTCTACATTAATATCTTCAAACTGAAATTTCAGCTCTGGAGAAGTATTATCAGTTCTATACTTATTAAAATAACTGTTTTCACCATAATCCTTTACAAATCTTCCAGAAAAAGTTACTATATCGCCTTTAACTAAGCCGGTAGCTTTTTCGTAAAGTTTACTATTCGTCGGAATCAATGTTTTGACATTATATGAATCAATTATTCCCGTTGTTATCTCATAGTTTACTCCATCAATATTATATCTAAGAGCAATTTTAGCTGCTTTTTTATCATAGGTCGGTTCTACTAAATAAACTTGAGCCACCCAATTTTTTACATCTCCTGATTGCAAAAATTCATCTATTTTTCTCTGATGATTTAAAGCGACACTTACTCGTTTTAAATCAGTTTTTGCATTCTTATATTCATTTTTATAGTCAGTCAATAATTCATTAAAAATTTTTTGACTGGGAACAGATTGATCTAGTTTTTCTTCCATTACTTTAGCTACATTCTTGTCCCAACTGTCATCAAATATATGAATTTTATTAAAAGTAGTACCTAAAGCTGTTATAAAGATAAGCCCAAAAAATCCTCCAATAAGTATTTTGGTAAATTTTCCACTATATTTAAATATTAGATATAAACCAATAGGCCAAAACACAAAAAGCATAATTATCCCGAACCAAGTCTGTTTATAAAATTGCTCATTATTTTTTTGAGTTGGTATCTGAATTTGTTCTCCAAATTTTTTTAAATTTCTGCCACAGTTAGAACAGAAATTACTATTATCAGCTACTTCTTTGCCACAATATTTGCAAAACATTTTTATCTTCCTATTCTAGCACAGCAATAAAACTGGTTTTAATATGACCTCAAAAAGTTAGACTTTTTCAGCGTAATATTCCAATGGATATCATGCTTTTTCCTGCACTAACTGCATATACATTACACAAAAACATTTAGCTCACGCTACTGTATTTTCTATATACATACACATTATACCATAGGTTTCTCAAAATGCTTAAAATTCTAAATTCCATCTTCAAAATTGCTTTATTTGCTCCACATAATATCTTATAATGATATTACGAGGTGCTAATATGATAAAAACTCCCAAACTTACGTCTGGGAGTTAATTTTTATTGGAGCTACTGACGGGACTCGAACCTGCGACCTGCTGATTACGAATCAGCTGCTCTACCAACTGAGCTACAGTAGCACATAAACTATATTTTATTCTTCTTCAGCGTCATGAGCGCTTTGAGCCTGCTCTGCTGCTCTGGCTGCTGCCATTTCAGCTTTAGTGCGGCGTTTTCTCACCTTTTTAGCGCTGTTAATGCCGGATTTTTTAATAACCTTGGCCAGTTCAGAAATAATATGCAGCTCGTCCACTGTGCAGCCTTGCAGCAGCTCGGACAATTCCTGGCAGTAAATCTGCTCGCTGCGGTGGATATTATCGCATAACAGCTCGTCTACCGAAACGTCTAAAACATTAGCCAAATGAATAATCGTCGGCAACCCTAATTTAGTATTACCTGTTTCTATATTACTAATATGCGGAGTCGACAGACCGGTTAGTTTAGCTATATTTCCCTGAGTCAATCCTTTGCGGCTGCGTGCCGCCTTTATTCTCAGACCAATAGCCTTATAATCAATGTCCAACTTCACAAAAGCTCTCCCCTTTTAATACACAACTTTTTAACAACGCTATAATTATATCTGAATTTATTATAAAAGGCAAGAACTATACGCTATTTTTTAGCAAAACGATGTTATTTTTTAGGAATAGATAACAGCAGCACCGTAAAAATAATACTACCCATGCCGATATAATCAGGCAATACCAGCTTAGTATCCAGCAAAAGTACCACGGCGATAATGGAAGCCAAGGGCTCGGCGCAGGAAATTAAGCTGGCTTTAGTAGAGCCAACAATTTTCAGGCCAGCCAAATACAGCGCATAGCTGGCGATAGTTGCGCCTACAATTAAATAAGCCATAGCTAAATAAGCATAGCCGTTCCAGCTGCCCACCGGTGCAAAGGGATTGCGAACGGCAATAAGCGACAAACCCGACAAAAGCTGACCCCAGCCAATAATAACCGTTGCCGGATATTTTTTGAGCAGCTCCACCGGCTGAATACTGTAAAAGGCGTAGGAAACTGCCGATAGCAAGCCAACTATTAGTGCAAAAGGAGAAATCGCCAGGCTGTCCAAGCTGCCGTGAGTAGCAATCAAAAATACGCCGGCAATAGCGCCAACAATTCCCAGCAGCTCGCGTCCTTCCGGCAGACTGCGATTTTTATAGCTCATCCACACCATAACTAAAATCGGCGCGGTATATTGCAGTACCGTTGCCGTCGCAGCGTTGCACAAAGAAATAGTGTAATAAAATCCCAACTGCGCGCCCAAAATACCGATAAAAGAAAAACACAGCATAGATACAAAATGCTCGCGCAGAATTTTAAAAATATTATGCTTGGCGACTACAGCAGTATAAAGCAAAAACAAGCAGCCGGCTATAATCTGACGCACCATACACAACCAAAAAGCATCTACGTGATGATATTGGAAAAGATATTGTCCGGCAACTCCGCCCATTCCCCAGCAGGTTGCAGCACAAATAATTAAAATTATTCCCTTGAACATTACAGCTTTACTTTTCCTTTCTTGAGTCTTTCAGTAAAATTTGCTTATTAGCTAATATAACACTTTTTAAGGTCATTGTCCATATATGATGTCCGCCGCAAAAAAAACAGCGCAGCAGACGTAAAAATCTACCGCGCTGTTTTATTTTTAGTTATAACTTGTTTTATATTGTTCGGTAATATGCTGCCAAAAGCGTTCCCAACAGCTTAAACGGTCATGCTCGGCCCGCGCCTGCTCCAGCCTTTGCTCAAAGCTGCCATGCTTCCACGTATGCGTTACTTTAATTTCTAAAGCATCAGCGCCGTTAATTGTACCGCAAACTACTTTATCGCCAACTATTTTTTTATTGAATTCTGCTGCAATTCTATTTACTGGCTGCTTACTCACCATACTTACTCCTTTGACAACTACACCGTCAGCGGGAATTCTTTCGCCGGGCAATACGCTGACTATATCATCCACAGCTAACTGCTCTACCGGCAGCAGCCACTCGCTTCTTTCTGCGCCATTATATCTTACGCGTCTTCCAATAACAGGTCTTACTGCCAACAATTCTTGAAGCTCATACATTTTTAGCTGACTCCTTTCTTAACATTAGCTATTTGCTTATATCATAAACAAAAGCTCGTTACTTTTACAGACACAGAATTTTTTTCTTGTAAGATATTGAACACTTGACCAAAAATGTACTACAATAAATATAGAAAAAATACAAGGAGGCAGCTCATGGACAGACGGCAAACTAAAACGCGTCAGGCTATTTACGACGCGTTTGTAAATTTAATGGCACAAACCAGCTACGAAAAAATTAGCGTTAAAGATATTATTGACGCCGCTAATATCGGCCGCAGTACCTTTTACAGTCATTTTGAAACAAAGGACGATTTAGCGCGCAAAATGTGTCTTATGCTTTTTAAGCACATTTTTAGTCACACTATTCCGCCCTGCTCCACTCATAATTTCTCTGAACTGCCGCAAAACGCCGAAAATCGTATCGCTCATATTCTTTATAATCTGCGGGATAAGCGCAAATATTATTGGGGCATTATCAATTATGATGAAGGCAACTTATTTCTGCGCTTTTTCCGTGAATATATTCAAGACAATCTGCGCATTATTATTCAAGGTGCCGATAAGCAGCGTATCAGCAAAGTGCCGGAGGATTTTTTAGCCGCCCATATTGCAAGCAGCTTTGTAGGCATGGTCCGCTGGTGGCTGAAAAGCGCCATGCGCCAAACGCCAGAAGAAGTAGCGGCTTATTATGTGACCTTAATAAATCCTGCTATTGCCGAGTTTGAAGCCTTGCAGGATACGTACGCTGAATAAATTTTAAGCTTTTCGTTGTGTTAAAGGAGTATTTTTATGATTCTCGTCAGCGCTTGTCTGTTAAATTATCCTGTGCGCTATAAGGGCAACGGCAATCCCTGTCAGCTGCTATTAGCTGCAGCAGCGCAAGGCTTGAGCGCGCAGCTGCTGCCCTTTTGTCCGGAAGTAAGCGGCGGTCTGCCAACGCCGCGTCCGCCTGCAGAAATTAAAAACGGTACGGGCAAAAATGTTTTGGCAGGCACTGCCGCTGTGATAAATAAAGAAGGCAGTGATGTAACTGCTAATTTTCTTGCGGGAGCAAAAAATTGCGCCGAGCTATGCGCGCGCAAGCATATTACCGCCGCTATTTTAAAGCAGCGCAGTCCCTCCTGCGGCAGCAAAGCTATTTACGACGGCACCTTTAGCGGCGTAACGATTGCGGGGCAAGGAGTTACTGCCGCTTTGCTCGCCAGCCAAAACATTACCGTTTACGGCGAGGACGATTTAACTGCCGAGCTTTTGGCAAAGCTGCTGGCAGAGGATGCAAAATAAATAAAACGCTTCGGCATACTGTAAAGCAGTACGTCGAAGCGTTATTTTTTAGCAGATCTTTATTGCAAATATTTGTTCCCGTCGCGTTTCGTGACAAGAAGGAGCGCTCATGCATTTTAAAATTTCATTTCAAGTTCTAAGCATTTCCATTCTTCACCAAGCACAGTATACTTCTCTGTTTTTTCTAAAACAATATCTTGAAAGCCTACAGCTTTATAACAATAGTAGGCAGATTCGTTATTTTCAAAAACACCTAAAGAAACTTTTTTTGCGCCAAAGATTTCTTTTGCAAATTTTATTCCCAGCTGCAACATTCTTTTGCCGTATCCTTGTCCACGCTTTTGTGGGTCTACAACTACAAAACCAAATCTCAATTCATCAAAGTTTTCTGATGGTCTTCTAATTGTAAAAAAGCCTATTACCTCATCATCGTTAATGGCCGTAAATGGCATAAGCTTGTTAACAAAGCCGAATTGCTCTTTACTAATAGGATACTCGCCCAAAACACCTGCTGACCACTTATAAAAAGCAATTTCGTCTTTGCTCCAAGAAAGAATTATCTCCGTATCCTTTTCGTTATAAGGCCTTAATCTAAGCATAATTTTATTTTTCCTTTATCAGCCCAAAAATGCTTTCCAGAACGGATATGTGCTAAGCACTGCCACCAGCAGCAGCACCAAAAAATCACCCAAGCCCAAAGGCTCCGAAGGCATATTTTTATAAGTATTGCTGCCAAAGCCTTTCAGCTCCATGGAAAGCGCCAAGGTTTCGGATTTTGCCACCGCACGCATAACCAGCGGGCGAATTACAACCAAATAAGCCAAAAAGCGTTTGATAATATTGCCGCGATTGGAATAGCCGCGGCAGCTTTGCGCGTCCAAAGTAATCTCGCTGTCCGTAAGAAAATTCGGCACAAAGCGCAGGGCCGTCGTCAGCATAAAAGCGTATTCGCAGGGCATGTGAAATCTGTCCACCAAGGATTTAGCAATATCCTGAATACGCGTTGCCGCCAACAAACACAAAAACGCCATAGTCATAACTAGCATGCGCAAGCCGCCAATCAAGGCCACCGACAGCGGCGAACCAAACAGCAGCTGCAAAAGAATCATCATGCCGGTAAATACAGCCAAGCCGCCGATAGCAGCCATGGTCATACGGTCGTGCTTAATATATAACAGCAAAGCCAGTTCCAAAACTAAAATTGTGGCTACGGCTTCCACAGGCAGAATAAAAACCCACGCTGTAATTGCCAGAGTAACAATAATTTTTGTAAAAGCAGTCAGGCTCATCTTATTCCGCCTCCTTTCCCACAGCAGCAATAAATTCATCAGGGCTGGCAGCATCCACGCCCAATGCTGCCGCTAAAGAAGCAACCGTCGGACGACGCAGACCCCAACGCTCCACCGGCTGACTGCCGTTAAAAAGCTCCTGCGGTGTTCCGTCAAATACTTTATTACCATGATGCAAAACAATGGCGCGCTTAGCAAAACGGCGCACAATATCCATATCGTGAGAAATCAGCACAATAGTAATCCCCCGTTTAGCATTGATAGCCTGCAAATATTGCATCATATTTTCTTTTTCCAACGCATCCTGACCGTTGGTAATTTCATCCAAAATAAGCGTGCGGGGATTAAGCGCCAAAGCCGCAGCTACGCCGAGACGACGCTTTTGTCCAAAGCTCAAAAGACGCGGATATTCGTTTTTCAGCTCCGTCAGTCCCATAGCTTCCAACGCTTCCGTAGTCTGGCTGTTAATGGTTTCGTTGGTTAATTTTTTGGCGCGGGGGCCATAAGCTACTTCGTCCAAAACAGTATCCTCTAAAATTTGCAAATCGGGATTTTGAAAAACATAACCTATTTTATCCGCCAAGTCTGCCGGCTCACATTTAACAATATCCTCGCCGTCTACCATAATCTCGCCGCTGCGAGGATGGCACAGCGCCATGAACAAACGGCTCAAGGTTGTTTTACCACTGCCGTTATGTCCTAAAAGTGCCACAAATTCACCGTCCTCAATGCGGCAATCCATATCGTTGATTACAGGCTGCCCACGCAAGTAGGCAAAGTTTACATTTTTAGCCTCCAGCATCAGTCAGCCCTCCCTTCCGCTTTTTTAATACCATAGGTTTTAAAATCAGCCAGCGCGTCCTGCTCACTGCGCCAGTCGCCTAAATCAAGATGCAGCTTTTCCTCCAAGCCCAGCTTAATCTGCCACAGCGTCGGCAGCAGCGGCCGCAGCTCCGCATCCTCATACATTTTGGGTGCAGCAGCTTCATAAGCATCCGCTGCAACTAAATTGCCTTCTTTTAATACAACCAAATCGCTTATATAGGGCAGCAAATAATCCATGCGATGCTCTACGGCAACAATGGTTGTACCGTAGCGCTGATGAATATCCCAAACTAATTTATATAGCGATTGCGCCCCGTCAGGATCCATAGCGGAAACAGGCTCGTCCAAAACAATAATTTCCGGATGCGCTGCTAAGGTTGCCGCCAAAAGCAAACGCTGACGCTGACCGCCGCTAAGCTCGTCCAGCTGATAGCTTTCCCGTCCGGGCAGCCCCACATCCTCTAAAGCGCGGCTGACACGAGCGGAAATTTCTTCCGGCGCAAAGCCGTGATTTAAAAGTCCAAAGGCAATTTCTTCGCCTGCGGTTAAGGATACCAGCTGACTTTCATAATCCTCCATAATAAAGCCAACGCGCATGGCAATATCGGACACGCGTTTATTTTTGGTGCTTTCGCCGTGCACCTCAACGTCGCCGCTGTAACGACCGCCCATATAATAAGGCACAATGCCGGTCATAGCTTTGCACAGAGTAGTTTTGCCTGCACCACTGGGCCCCGTAATTACAGTGAAACTGCCTTTTTTGATATCCAAATTGATATTATTGAGTACCAAAGCAGATTTTTTATACGCAAAATAAAAATTTTCCAGCTTAATAACGCTTTCCATTTATTTTTCCTCCTCCTGAAAATAAAACAGCTTGCGCACCGGCGCATACAGGAAGAAGGTAATCAAGCCGTTAAGCAGTCCGACAATAGCGACAACGGGCAGCATGGCAAAAATCCACACATGCAAAGGCAAGCCCAAAACCAATTTCAAAATGAAAGTGAAAAGTCCGCCGCTAGCCACGGTTGCCAAAAAGCCGGTAATAAAGGGACGCAGCTTCCATTCGCCTACGCCTGCCGCAAACATTGCCTTTACCAAAAGGCAGCACACAGTCGCGCCTGCCAGTTCGCTGGCTACATTACCTAAAGGAAACGCAGATTTAGATGAAGGCACTAATGTCAAGCCGGCAATAAAACCAATGCCGATAGCTTGGGAAAGCTTGGGTCGAGTTAAATTGATAACGATAGAATACATGGCAATAGTCCAGTTAGGAGTTACGCCGCCAACGTTAGGGCTGACGGTGTGCAGTATAATGCCAATAGCCAAAAGCATAGCTGTAATGGCTACCCAGCGATAACCGTCCTGCATGGGCTCTACTTCAATGAGCTGCGGAACGGTTTTATTTTGTTCATCCATACTAAAACCTCTCTTTACAAAAGTCTTTTTTCAGGCTACGAATAAGATTATTATACTACAATTTTGCCTATTTGTATCGCAAAAATAAAATTGACGTCAGCTTTTTACCGCCAACGCCAAAAAGAATTAAAAAAGCAGGAATATTCGCCAGTATGGCAGGCAGGTCCGTGCAAGGCTGCCTTGATTAAAATAGTATCGCCGTCGCAGTCGTAAATCATTTCCCGCACTTCCTGCAAATTACCGCTGGTTGCTCCCTTGTTCCACAGCTCCTTGCGGCTGCGGCTCCAAAACCAAGTATAGCCGGTTTCCATAGTTTTCAGCAGCGATTCTTTATTCATATACGCCAGCATCACTACTTCTTTCGTCGCGCAATCCTGCACAATAGCAGGCACTAAACCGTTGGCATCAAATTTAATTTGGGAAATATCAAATTGCATTATAATCTTACCTCGATTCCGCGGCTGCGCAGATATTCCTTAACCTGTTTAATTGTAAAAGTTTTGTAGTGAAACACGGAAGCCGCCAGCACCGCATCAGCGCCGCCCTCCGCCAAAACGTCATAAAAATCCTCTAATTTTCCGGCGCCGCCGCTGGCGATAACCGGCACATTGACGGCACTGGTCACCGCCTTTGTCAAAGGAATATCGTAACCATTTTTTGTACCATCCGCATCCATACTGGTGAGCAAAATTTCACCTGCGCCCAAAGCCACCGCCTGCTTAGCCCACTCCACGGCATCGATTCCTGTGGGCTTGCGGCCGCCCTGAACATAAACCTCCCATTTATTTTCACCACAGCGGCGGGCGTCAATGGCGACAACAATGCACTGACTGCCAAAAATTCGCGCACCCTCCGCAATAAGCTGCGGATTTTTAATAGCTGCACTGTTCAACGAGGTTTTATCTGCGCCGGCCAACAACGCATTACGAATATCCGCTACGCTGCTGATGCCGCCGCCTACGGTTAAGGGCATAAATACCTGTCCCGCAGTTTTGCGGATAACGTCCAGCATAGCCTTGCGTTCTTCAAAGGTGGCGGTGATGTCTAAAAATACCAGCTCGTCTGCGCCCTCCGCGTCATAAGCCGCCGCGCGCTCCACTGGATCACCGGCGTCGCGCAGTCCCACAAAATTTGTGCCTTTAACTACGCGGCCTTCCTTAACGTCTAAGCAGGGAATAATTCTTTTCGTCAGCATGTTAATTCTCCTTAGCTAAAGCCAGCGCCGCTTTTAAATCCACAGCGCCGGTATAAATTGCTTTGCCGATAATGCAGCCGCACACACCGCCAGCCTCCACAGACTTCACGCGGCGAATATCTTCTAAAGACGCAACACCGCCGCTGGCAATAATGGGCACGCCGCAGGCGCGGGCTAATGCCGCCGTTGCTTCCACATTTACGCCGCTCAGCATACCATCGCGGCTGATATCCGTGTAAATAATTTTATCCACGCCATACTGCGCTATTTTTTTCGCCAGCTCCACAGCGGCAACTCCGCCGCCTTGCCCCCAGCCTTCAATAGCTGCCTCGCCATTTTTTGCGTCAATGCCAACGGCAATGTGTCCGGGATATTTGCGGCAGGCTTCCTCAACTAATTGCGGATTTTTTACTGCCACGCTGCCTAAAATTACGCGGCTTACGCCTAAACTCAAAAGCTTATCAATCGTCGCTAAATTACGGATACCACCGCCAAGCTGCACGGGAATTTTTACATTTTGTAAAATGCGCTCTACTACAGCCCCATTTTTGCTCTCGCCTGCCAAAGCGCCGTCCAAATCTACTAAATGCAAATATTCTGCGCCTAAAGCCGCCCATTTTAAAGCCATTTCTGCCGGATCGTCCGCAAAAACGGTTTCTGCATCAAAGCGTCCTTCTGTCAAACGCACGCAGCGTCCGCCGCGTATATCAATCGCTGGATAAATTATCATGGCTGCCACTCCTTAAAAGCCCGCAAAAGGTTCATACCCACGCGGCTTGATTTTTCGGGATGAAATTGAAACGCCTGCACATTATCTTTGCCCACAGAAGCCGTTACCTCCATGCCATAATCACAGACTGCCGTAATCAAGGATTTATCCTGAGGCACGCAATGAAAGCTGTGCACAAAATAAACGTATTCTCCGTCTGCATTTTGCATTAAGGGCGAAAAGCTGCGTAATGCCAGCTTGTTCCAGCCCATGTGAGGAATTTTACAGACGGTAGTTAAATATTTTACCTGACCTTTAAAAAAGCCTAAGCCTTGCACACCGGGAGCTTCTTCGCTGCCCTCAAACAAAACCTGCATGCCTAAGCAAATGCCTAAAAACGGCTTACCGCTGTGCAAAGCATCCATAATCACCGGAATGAGCCCGGATTTATGCAGATTTGCCATGCAGTCGCCAAAAGCTCCTACGCCGGGCAGAATAATTTTTTTGGCGGCAGCAATTACATCTTTATCGGAAGTAACTTCCGGCTCGCCGCCCACCGCGGCAACGGCGTTGCAGACGCTGTATAAATTGCCCATGCCATAATCAATAATCGTAATTTTATTAGTCATTTAGCAATCCCCTCACTTTTTCACAAGCTTCCCTTGCTGCTCATTACGCCCTGCACGCGGCTGTCCACAGCTACAGCTTCGGCAAGTGCTCTGGCAAAGCCTTTGAAAATTGCTTCTATAATATGATGGGTATTTTTGCCATATAATAGGCGGATATGCAGCGTAAGTCCCGCGTTCATCGCTACGGCGCGGAAAAATTCCTCGGTCATTTCCGCATCATACATGCCCAGCTGTACCTTAGGAATTGCAGCATCAAAAACTAAATAGGGTCTGCCGCTGAAATCCAGGCACACCTGCACCAAAGCCTCATCCATAGGCAAAAAGCAGTTACCGTAACGGTGTATGCCAACCTTATCGCCCACAGCTTCTTTTAAAGCCTGACCTAAAACAATACCGCAATCCTCCACTGTATGGTGGCTGTCCACATCTAAATCGCCTGCCGCCTGCACAATCAAATCACTAAAGCTGTGCTTAGCCAGCAGGGTCAGCATGTGGTCAAAAAAGCCAATACCGGTGTTAATATCGCAATAACCGCTGCCATCAAGACTCCAATCAACGCTAATGCCTGTTTCTAAGGTTTTGCGTTCTATACTCGCGCTTCTCATGCTTTACCTCCGGTGATTTCAAGAACCAATTCTGTCAGCTTTGCTAAAATTTGCTTATTTTCTTCGGGCAAGCCTACAGTAATGCGCAGTGCGCCGGTTAATACGGGATGACTGGTAAAATCGCGCACCAAAATGCTATTGGCCAAATAATATTTAAACAGCAGCTTACCGCTAGCAGCCTGCTCCGGCAAATCCCTGCCATATTTTGCGTAATAAGCGTCTGCCAGCTGACGACACAGCTCGCCCTCAGCGCGCAGCATAACAAAATTTGTAGCTGTCGGCCAAACACGAAAGCCTAACTTCTGCATATAAGCGGCCATTTTATCACGCTCGGCACGAATAGTTTTAATGCGTTCCTTATACAATTCTTTATTTTCATAAATTTTCTTGGCAACCATCAAGGTAAAAGCGTTCACATGATAAGGCAGCAGCGCTTTACCCAGCTGGCGCGCCAATCCTACTGCGCCTACGGCGTAACCGCAGCGCATACCTGCCAAGCCATAAGCCTTAGAAAAGGTGCGGAACACCATAAAATTGCTGTATTTTCCAAGCAAGCTCAAAGAGGAGCCTGCCACAAGCCACAGCTTATTTAACGGACGCATATCACTGGGCAGAATTTCTTTACCGTCCGCAAATTCCATATACGCTTCATCCATAATTACGGGACAGTTGACGTTAGCAATAATTTTTTCCATTGCCGCTAAGCTATTGTAATTTCCCGTAGGATTATTGGGATTGCAGACAATCAATAGTGACGGATGCTCTTGCTCGCAAAAGGCAATTACGGCGTCGGCGTCAACATAGCCTTCCTCAGTCAAGGGGTAACGCACGGCTGTGCTATCACTTAAATCGGCGTATTCGCCATACATGGAAAAAGACGGCCAAGGCACGGCAATTTTTTTACCCGGCCCGCCGAAAACGTAGCAAGCCTTTTCTAAAAGCTCGCTGGAGCCGTTGCCGATTTTTACGCAGTCAGCGCTTACGTCTAATTCTTTGGCAATAACCTCGCATAAATTTTCGGACTTAATAGGCGGATAACGATTAAAAGGAAAATGTGCCGTACTCGCGGCAATGCCGGCTGCAATTTCTTCCGGTACAGGATAGTTGCTCTCGTTGGCATTGACAATAATATCGGCAGCTACACTTTCTACAGAATATTCCTCCATAGCTTCGATACTTTTGCGTACAGAAAAATCGTTCATCTTCTCCGCCTCACTTTCCTACGCGCTTGCGGATAGCATTAGCGTGAGCCTCTAGGCCCTCAGCCTCCGCCAAGGTAATTACATCGTCAGCAGCTGCGTACAAGGCTTGCTCAGTATAAGCAATAATACTGGTTTTTTTCATAAAAGTTTCTACGTTTAGCACAGAATAAAATTTTGCCGTACCGCCGGTGGGAAGCACGTGGTTAGGACCTGCATAATAATCGCCCAAGGGTTCAGGAGAATATTGTCCTAAAAAAATTGCGCCTGCATTGCGAATGTAAGGCATAATTTCAAAGGGTGCCTTGGTCATAATTTCCATATGTTCCGGCGCAGAAATGTTTGCCATTTCGATAACTGTTGCCATATCCTTAGCCAAAACAATTTTTCCGGCCTGCTCCAAAGAAGCAGCAGCAATTTCCTTACGCGGCAGCTTCGCCAGCTGAATTTCTACTTCCTGCGCTACGGCACTAGCAATGCGCTCGCTGTCCGTTACTAAAATTGCAGAAGCCAGCGGGTCATGCTCGGCTTGGCTTAACAAATCTGCGGCAAGATATACGGGATCGGCACTGTCGTCAGCCACCACCAAAATTTCGCTGGGACCTGCCAGCATATCAATATCTACATGCCCGATAACTGCTTTTTTCGCCAGCGTAACAAAAATATTGCCGGGGCCGGTAATTTTTTCTACCTTGGGCACGGTCGCCGTACCAAAAGCCAAAGCGGCAATGGCCTGCGCGCCGCCCATTTTATAAATTTCCGTTACGCCGATAAGTTTGGCCGTTACCAAAACATTGGCGTTGACCTTGCCGTCCTTTCCGGGAGGCACTGCCATCACAATGCGCGGCACACCGGCAACCTTGGCCGGGCAGGCGTTCATCATCACGGAAGATGGATAAGCGGCAGTACCGCCGGGAACGTAAATGCCTACGGAATCCACCGGCGTTACCTTTTGTCCCAGCAAGGAGCCGTAAGGACGATTGGTCAGCCAAGTTTTGGGCATTTGCTCCTCATGGAATTTCATCACGTTGGCGATAGCGCGCTTTAAAGCAGCCTTGACCTCCGGCTTGCAGGCGGCTTCGGCTTCGGCAAATTCTTCTTCGGTAACGCGGATATTTTGCGGCGTTAATTCCACTCTATCAATCAATTTAGTATAATAAAACAATTTTGCGTCGCCCTCGGCGCGCACGTCAGCCACAATCTGCTCCGCAACCTGCGCCGCCGTCATGTGGCGGCCAAACATAGCGTCCGTTCCGGCCTGAATACGCGGAGACAGCTCTACCTCGTCAAAGGCTTTTTTCTTCATTAAAGCGGCGATTTCTGCCGCATTCATCTCTCTAGCGTCAGTAACTTGCATCTTTATTTTTCCTCCTCATGTAAAACAACGCGCAAATCCTCTACTAATTTATGCAGACGCGCAAATTTCAATTTAAAGCTGGCTCTGTTGGCGATTAAGCGAGCAGTAGCAGTAAAAATGGAATCCACCTCTGCTAATTTATTTTCTCTTAAAGTTGTGCCCGTTTCCACAATATCCACAATCATCTCGCTAAGTCCCACGATTGGTCCCAGCTCAATGGAGCCGTTAAGCTTAACTATTTCTGTTTGAATGCCTAATTTATTAAAATATGCTTTGGCACAATTGGGATATTTCGTGGCTACGCGCAGATGAGCATAATCCGTAAGCTTGCCGCGGCGTTTTGCTTCCGGCACCGCCATCATAAGTCGGCAGCGCCCAAAACCTAAATCCAGCAGCTCAACCACATCCTTGTCCTGCTCCAGCAAAACATCCTTGCCAATAATACCGATATCTGCCGCACCATATTCTACATAGGTTGGTACATCCACAGTTTTAGCAATAATAAAACGCACCTTGGTTTCCTCGTTGCTAATAACCAGCTTGCGGGAATCCTCCGTAACATTTTCTGCGCTGTAACCAACCCTTTCCAGCAAGCGCAGCGATTTATTAAACAGCTTGCCCTTAGGCAAAGCTATAGTAATATATTCATTCATGAAAATTTTTCCTAACCTTTCCTCAGGGTACATAAACTAAACCGGAGCAGCAATATTCCTTAACTGCTGCTGCGGCAGCAGTTAAATCCATAGCTTCCGTACATAATTTAACGCTGCGTCCTTCACTGCGCAAAGCGGCAGCTTTTGCAATCGCTTCCGGCAGCTTGCCTTCATTCCAAGCCACCAAAGCGTCCCAGCTGCGCACAGCCTGTGCCATGCCGCCGCGCTCCAACGCCAAAACTACACGATCAACGCCCAAAGCAAAACCTGTAGCGGGATAATTCAAGCCAAAATCCTGCATCATTTTATCATATCGTCCGCCGCCAGCTACGGGATAACCCATTTCCGGCAGATACGCTTCAAACAGCATACCGGTATAATAATCCAGCGAACGATACAAACCCAAATCAAAGGTTAAATACTCTGACGCGCCGTAAGCCTGCACCAGCTCATAAATCGCCGCTAAATTTTCTAAAGCGTTGACAGCCTTAGGATTGGTAACAACGGCTCGCATTTTAGCCAACAGCTCTGACCCTCCCTGTAAAAACAGCAGGTCGGCAAAAAGCTGTTTTATTTCCGGGCGAATGTTTTGCATAGCGTCCGCCATTTGCTGCATAGCTACCGCATCGTGACGGCGCAGGCAATTTTTCAGTTCCACCAGCTGATTTTCGCTAAAGCCAGCCTCCTCTGCTAAACCATTGATAAAATCAACGTGGCCTAAGCTGATGGTAAACTGCTTTACGCCCGCAGCCTGCAAAGCTTTGACCGCCAGCACGATAATCTCTGCGTCGGCAGCAGCGCCGCTGGCACCCAAAAGCTCTACACCAGCCTGCTCAAACTCGCATTGCCGTCCGGCTTGAATTTCTTCATAACGGTATAAATTAGCCAAGTAACACAAACGCTTAATTTTTTCGCCGCCATTTAGACGCGTAGCTGTCAGGCGGGCAATAGGCGCCGTCATATCGCTGCGCAGTACCAAAAGATTATTATTGCGGTCAAAAAATCGAAAATCACCTTTCGCACTCATGCTGCCAAAAGTATCTACATATTCAAAACTAGGAGTTTTTACTTCATCATAGCCCCATTTATCAAAAACATCGATAATGGCGTTCTCAATACGGCGTCGCGTCTTCATCTCTCCCGGCAAAATGTCCTTCGTGCCATAGGGAACCTGATAGACCTTATTTATCATCTTGCTTTTTCTCTCCTTTTAAAACATCCATCACAGAAGAATAGCCGTCTGCGCCGTAAACCAAGCAGCGCTTGACGCGGGAAATTGTTGCCGTGCTGGCACCGGTTTTTTCTACAATAGCTTCATAAATTGAGCCTTCGTCCAGCATACGCGCAACCTCTAATCTTTGCGCCATAGCCTTTACTTCACTAACGGTGCAGAGATCCTCAAAAAATTTATAACATTGTTCCGTATCCTTTAAACTCAAAATAACCTTAAATAATTGATCCGTCAAATGATCGTGTCGATTGGCTGCCATAATTTTCCTCCTCTATAAAAATTCTAAAATCAAGAAACATTTTACTAACAACTTGTAAAAATACTTTAATACTTTATCTAGTGAAAGTCAAGAGAAATTTACAAAAATTTACAGATTATGTAAATTTAGGCGATATTTTTGTTGACAATCGTAGCAAATAGATGTAGAATTAAGTCACTAATTTAAAATGTATTCATCAAGAGTAGCCGAGGGACTGGCCCGATGAAGCTACGGCAACCACACTGCGGTGAACGGTGCCAATTCCAACGGAGCGATCCGGCAGATGAAGATAACTAAGCGCAAGCAAAATCCTTCACTCTGTTAGTGAAGGATTTTTTAGTATCTAAAGCTGTAAAATTTATTTAAGGAAGGACTTTTAGGATGATAGAATTAGTTAATGTAGAAAAAACCTACTATAGCAAAGCCGGCGACATCCACGCTTTGAAAAAAACTACCCTAAGCATCAAGGCCGGCGAAATTTTCGGCATCATCGGTCTGTCCGGTGCAGGCAAATCCACCTTGGTACGCTGCATCAATATGCTGGAGCGTCCTACCAACGGACAAGTTTTTGTAAATAACGAAGAACTAACTGCCATGAGCGAAGCGCAGCTGCGCAAAGCGCGCCAAAGCATTGGTATGATTTTCCAGCATTTTAATTTGCTCACCAGCCGTACTGTTTACCAAAATATTGCTTTCCCTTTGGAAATTCAAGGCTTGAGCAAAGCGGAAATTGATAAACGCGTGCGTCCGCTGCTGGAGCTGGTACAATTGCAAGACCGCGCCAATTATTATCCCAGCCAATTATCCGGTGGTCAAAAGCAGCGCGTAGGTATTGCCCGCGCTTTGGCAAGCAATCCAAAAGTGCTGCTGTGCGACGAAGCAACCTCCGCCCTTGATCCGCAGACTACCAAATCCATTTTAGAGCTTTTGCAGGACATCAATAAAAAGCTTAATTTAACTATCGTGCTCATCACTCACCAAATGGAAGTTGTCAAAATGATTTGCGACCGCGTCGCTGTTATGGAAAACGGTAATATTATTGAAGAAGGCTCCATGGTGGATATGTTCACTAATCCCCAGCATCCTACTACCAAAGAATTTACCAAGAGCGTTGTCAATGCGGAAATTCCCGAAATGATTAAAAAGCTCCCGCTCACCGATACCTACAAAGACGGCAGCAAGCTTATCGTTCGCATTTCCTTTATCGGCGATTCCGCAGGCGAGCCTATTGTTTCCGGTATGGTTAAGCGCTTTGCCGTTGACGTAAGTATTTTGTACGGCAATATTGACCAGCTTAAAGATGTTCCTTTCGGCACGTTGATTATCGAAATCAGCGGTGATAAAGAAGGCATCAACAACGCCTTGGACTATCTGCATCAGCAAAATCTCAAAACGGAGGTAATCGGCTATGAATCCTGATATGCTTAATCTGTTAATGAAATCCTTTTGGGAAACCTGCTACATGGTTTTTGCCTCTACTGCGCTTTCTACTTTGATTGGTATTCCCTTAGGCGTTATTTTGACCGTCACCCGCAAAAATCATATTCTGCCTCATCAAATGCTGAACAGCGTTTTGGGAGCAGTTGTCAATGCCACCCGTTCCACTCCTTTCATTATTTTAATGGTAGCAATTATTCCGTTGACGCGTATGATTGTTGGTTCCTCAATTGGCACCACGGCAGCCATCGTTCCCTTGACTATTTCCGCAGCGCCGTTTATCGCCCGCATTATTGAATCCTCTTTGCTGGAAATCAATCCCGGCATTATTGAAGCGGCGCAGGCTATGGGCGCAAGTCCCATGCAGATTATCACTAAGGTGCTGCTGCCGGAAGCGCTGCACTCCATTGTGCTGGGAGTAACCTTAGCCATCATCAGCTTAATCGGCTACTCTGCTATGGCCGGTACTTTGGGCGGCGGCGGCTTAGGTGACTTGGCTATTCGCTACGGCTATCAACGTTTTCAAATGGACGTTATGCTGGCCACTGTTGTAGTTTTAATTATCATGGTTCAGGCAATGCAGTCCTTGGGCGACTACGCATCCAAAAAGCTGAACAAAAATAAACTGTAATCCTCGTTTACGCGGTCTTCAATGCGCGCTTGAAGGCTTGCTATAAAAATAAAATTTTCTGAACATATATTATTGGAGGTATAATGATGAGTAAATTAGTAAAAATTTTAATCACCATTGCACTCTGTGCGCTTATGGTTGTAGCTGCGGGCTGCGGCGGCGATAAAAAAGCCTCTCCAAAGGCAGACCCTAATGCGCCTGTTAAAATTGGCGTAACCGCCGGTCCTCACGCCGAAATTATGGATAATGTGAAAAAGCTGGCTGAAAAAGACGGCTTAAAGGTAGAAGTAGTCGAATTCTCCGATTTTGTTTCTCCCAACGTAGCCTTGAGCCAAGGCGAGCTTTTTGCTAATAGTATGCAGCACGCTCCCTACTTAGCTGCTACCTTGAAAAAAGAACCTAAATTTGAACTGGTAGAAGCCTTTAAAACTGTAAACTTCCCCATGGCTATTTACTCTGCCAAATATAAAAAAGTTGAAGATATTCCGGAAGGAGCAGTTATCGGAATTCCTAACGACCCTTCCAACGGTGCTCGAGCTCTCTTAGTGCTAGCTGATAAGGGCTTCATTGAATTGAAGGATAAAAATTCTGTTACGGCCACCACTGCCGATATTACCAAAAATCCTAAAAAATACAAAATTCAAGAGTTAGATGCCGCTTCCATTCCTAAAGCAATGCCTGATATGGATATTGCCGTTATCAACGCCAACTATGCTTTAGTTGCTAAGCTGAACCCCGCCAAGGATTCTCTGCTTATTGAGCGTCCTGACAATCCATTCCTAAATATTTTTGTTACCACTAAAGCCAACGCCAACGATCCCCGCATTGCGCAGCTCAAAAAAATTTATCAATCTGCTGAAAACAAAAAATTTATTGAGGAGCATTTTAAAGGCACTATCACCGCTGGCTTCTAATGTTTTGATAGCTGATAAAATTAAAACCACTGACTATGTACTGACCCCCGAATGTTAGACTATAAATCTAGCATTTGGGGGTCAGTATTTTTATGACTAAGTATGATTTTGAACTCAAGAAAAAAGTAGTCATGGCATACTTTAATGGTGAGGGCGGAA